>BNJU01001255.1_pt1:252500-337158 | contig 337158 bp, 409 predicted proteins | sample 8539281 | NCBI WGS metagenome assembly BNJU01 (sample SAMD00202456, study PRJDB9452) | human saliva metagenome | isolation source: human saliva | place: Japan
AGCCCCAGTAAACGGCGGCCGTAACTATAACGGTCCTAAGGTAGCGAAATTCCTTGTCGGGTAAGTTCCGACCCGCACGAAAGGCGTAATGATTTGAGCGCTGTCTCAACAATGCACCCGGTGAAATTGAAGTGCCAGTGAAGATGCTGGTTACCCGCGCCAGGACGGAAAGACCCCATGGAGCTTTACTCCAGCTTGATACTGGGATTCGGTAATGTATGCACAGGATAGGTGGGAGACGAAGAAGATAGAACTTCGGTTTTATCAGAGTCGCTGTTGGGATACCACCCTTATGTTATTGGATTTCTAACCTTAGGCCGTAAGCCGGTCAAGGGACAATGTCAGGTGGGGAGTTTGACTGGGGCGGTCGCCTCCGAAAGTGTATCGGAGGCGCTCAAGAGTTCCCTCAGGATGGTTGGAAACCATCCAAAAGAGTGTAAAGGCATAAGGGAGCTTGACTGCGAGGGCGACGGTCCGAGCAGAGTAGAAATACGGACTTAGTGATCCGGTGGTATGAAAGTGGGATTGCCATCGCTCAACGGATAAAAGCTACCCTGGGGATAACAGGCTGATCTCCCCCAAGAGTTCACATCGACGGGGAGGTTTGGCACCTCGATGTCGGCTCATCGCATCCTGGGGCTGAAGTCGGTCCCAAGGGTTGGGCTGTTCGCCCATTAAAGCGGTACGCGAGCTGGGTTCAGAACGTCGTGAGACAGTTCGGTCCCTATCCGGCGCGGGCGTAGGATATTTGAGAGGATCTGTCCTTAGTACGAGAGGACCGGGATGGACTGACCTCTGCTGTACCTGTTGGGAATCAATCCCATAGCAGGGTAGGCAAGTTGGGAATGGATAAACGCTGAAGGCATCTAAGCGTGAAGCCAACCTCAAGATGAGATATCCCATCGCAAGAGTAAGACCCCTTGAAGAGAACGAGGTAGATAGGACTGAGGTGTAAGTGTAGTAATACATTCAGCTGACAGTTACTAATAGGTCGAGGGCTTATCCAATGCGTCTGGTTTTTGTCTAAAGTCTAGTCTGGAATAATCATTGATATGTAGTTTTGAAGGTGCGAGTATATGGCCCGGTGGCTCAGTTGGTTAGAGCGCCGCCCTGTCACGGCGGAGGTCGACGGTTCGAATCCGTTCCGGGTCGCTAGCCTTAGGGCTTATATATGGATGGATTCCCGAGTGGCCAAAGGGGGCAGACTGTAAATCTGTTGTCACTGACTTCGGTGGTTCGAATCCACCTCCATCCATTAAGACAATATGTCTTATGTAGAGTATTCTACAAAACTGGGGTCTTAGCTCAGCTGGGAGAGCATCTGCCTTACAAGCAGAGGGTCACAGGTTCGAGCCCTGTAGGCCCCATTTGATTATCGCGGGATGGAGCAGTCTGGTAGCTCGTCGGGCTCATAACCCGAAGGTCGTTGGTTCAAATCCATCTCCCGCAACGAAAGAGACTTTTAAAGTCTCTTTTTTTTATTGCTTTTCCGTATACTTTGTTCTATTGTAGAAAAGCAAGATTACTGCCGTAGTAAGTAAAGGGGGTAAGGATGAGAGTAGGAATATTAACCAGTGGAGGAGACTGTCAGGCTTTAAATGCAACCATGCGAGGTGTAGGAAAAAGCCTATATAACTTATTGGGTGATGTGGAAATCTATGGTTTCCTGGATGGTTACAAAGGTTTGATTTATGATGAATATCGTAAGATGGAGCGTTCCGATTTCTCCGGAATTTTGACGGAAGGCGGAACCATTCTGGGAACCAGTAGAACACCCTTCAAACAGATTCGGGAACCGGATGCCAATGGATTGGACAAAGTTGAGGCGATGAAGCATACCTATAGAAAGCTTCGCCTGGATTGTCTCGTGGTTTTAGGGGGTAACGGTTCTTTAAAAACAGCCAATCTTTTGTCGGAAGAAGGATTGAATGTTATCGGTTGTCCCAAGACCATTGATAATGATCTGTACGGTACAGATATGACCTTCGGCTTTTATTCTGCTGTTCAAGTGGCTACCAATGCCATTGACTGTATTCATACTACGGCTGCCAGCCATGGTAGAGTATTTATTGTAGAGATTATGGGACATAAGGTAGGACTGCTTACCCTTTATGCCGGACTTGCCGGCGGCGCCGATATTATTTTGGTTCCGGAGATACCCTACGATATCAATGCGGTTTGTAAAAAGATTGCGGAGCGTCATGCCGGTGGTTCTCGTTTCTCTATTGTAGCTATAGCAGAAGGTGCCATTTCCAAGGATGAATCTAAGCTGACAAAGAAGGAATTAAAGAAGAAGCTTGCGGAGGATAGGAAGAATCATCCTTCCGTAGCCTATAAGCTGGCGAAGGAAATAGAAGAAAAAACCGGTGCCGAGGTCAGAGTAACCGTTCCCGGACACACCCAAAGAGGTGGACAGCCGGTTCCCTATGATCGTGTTTTTGCTACAAGAATCGGTGCGGAAGCTGCCAGAATGATTAAAAAGGAAAAATACGGCGTGATGCTTTCTTTAAAGAATAATGAAATCACAACGGTTCCCTTTGGCAGATATTGCCGGTAAATTAAAAACTGTGGATCCGGATTCCGGAATTGTGAGGGAAGCCAAGATGCTGGGGATTTCTTTTGGAGATGAAGAGTAGTCGAAGATGATGTTTTTTATAGAGCTTATTTAAAAAGAAGCTGATGAACTTAGGCGCCAATTTTATCTGTTTTAACGATATAGAAGGGATTAGAAGAATTGTCATATACCGCTTTATACAGAAAATGGAGATCCCGGGATTTCGATGATTTGGTGGGACAGGATGCCATCACTCGTTCCTTTAAGAATCAGGTAAGTCATGATCGTATTGGTCATGCTTACCTTTTTTGTGGTACCAGAGGTACAGGTAAAACCTCCATGGCGAAAATCTTGGCAAGAGCTGTAAATTGCCTAAACCCTAAGGATGGAAATCCCTGTAACGAGTGTGAAAACTGTAAGGCCATTTTGTCCAATACCAGCATTAATGTTTATGAAATGGATGCGGCCAGTAACAATAAGGTGGATGATATTCGTTTGATTCGAGAACAGGTGGAGTATCCTCCTGTGGGTATGCGCTATAAGGTCTATATCATCGACGAGGTACACATGCTGACAGAGTCGGCCCACAACGCTTTTCTGAAGACTCTGGAGGAGCCGCCGGAATACGCCATTTTCATCCTGGCTACTACGGAGCCAAATGCTCTACCCATAACCATTCTTTCCCGCTGTCAGCGCTATGATTTTCGAAGGATTCCCTGCGGACATCATTGCGGATAGATTGAGACATATTGTGGAAGAAGAGCATATTGCCATTGAAGAAGAGGCTATTCAGTATATCGCCCGTATGGGGGATGGCTCCATGCGTGATGCGGTGAGCCTTTTGGACCAGTGTGCCAGCTATGATTTTCAGCGAGAAATTAGCTATGAAGATACTTTGAAAATATTGGGAGCGGTGGATACCGCAGCATTTTCCCAAATGATTGCTTCCCTTCGAGAGAAAGACATAGCAAAAGCCATGACCTTAGTTTCCGAAGTTTTGGAGCAGGGAAAGGAGCTTAGCCAATATACTTCCGATTTACTGAATTATTATCGTAATATCATGTTGGCGAAAACCGTAGAGAAGATTGACGGTTTGATGGATTTATCCGCAGAAAATAAAAAACAGCTTCTTTCCGACGGGGAAAGCCTTTCCATGGAAGAAATACTTAGGGGCATTCGCTTATTGACAGAGCTTTTACAGCAGTATCGTTTTGCCAGACAGAAGCGTGTTCTGCTGGAAAGCACATTGGTTAAGCTGGCTCATCCGGAGATGGAAGGGAAGACGGATGCTCTTTTACAAAGATTGCGGGAGCTGGAAGAAAAGATGGAGAAGGGAAGCTTTCTTCCTGTAGAAAGGACAGCATTTTCCAAGGAGGAAAATGGAGATGTGCCGGAAGCCATGGAAAAGGAAGTTGTCCTTCCGAAAGCCCAGTATGAGGACTATATGCTTTTAAAGAAGGACTGGGATATTATCAAAAACTACTTCGACTCCCCCACAGTGAAACAGGCCTTGGCGAAATCCAGAGTTTATCCGGCAAAGGATAAGAAGTCCATGGTAATTGCTCCGAGTCTGGGAATGCTTTCCAATGTGCTTACGGATATGGAGCTCCTGGAAATCGGAAAGGTGATTTCCGCAAAATATCAAAAGGAATTTCATTTTGTTTTGGGAAAGGTGGAAACGGAAGAACGCAGTACCAGATATGTTTCCGATGAAGATTTAAACAAAATTTCCATGACGATTGAGATTAGCGATCAGGAATAAGATAAGTGCATGTTTTGCGGAAAATAAAAGGATAAAAAAATTCCACACTGTAAGGGAATTATAAGATTTCTCATAGATTTATTCTTGGGATTCATGGTAAAATAGTAAAAGTTATGCTTAATTTAAAATTAAGGAGGAGCTATGGCAAAACATGGTGGATTTGGCGGGGGAATGCCCGGCATGAATATGAATAATCTGATGAAGCAGTATCAGAAGATGCAGAAGAAGCTGGAAGAAACCCAGGAGGAGCTGGCAAAAAAGGAATACATTGCTCAGGCCGGAGGCGGCGCCGTTAAGGTAGTGCTGAACGGGGAGAGAAAGGTCTTGAGTGTCAGCCTGAATAAGGATGCCATAGATCCGGAAGATGTGGAAACTTTGGAAGAAATGATTGTACTGGCAATGAACCAGGCCCTTTCCGACATTGAGAAAGAATCCAATCAAGAGATGGGCAAGCTTACCGGCGGAATGGGGTTAGGATTTTAATGGAGTATTTTTCCAAGGATATGGACCGTCTGGTACAGGAGCTTTCCAGGCTTCCCGGCATAGGTCCGAAGTCCGCACAAAGATTAGCCTACTTTCTGATTAACGGAGAGAAAGAACAGGCCTACGCTTTGGCCGACAGCATCAAAAAGGCCAGAGACAGTATTCGCTACTGCAAATGCTGTTGTACCTTAACGGATGGGGAGCTTTGCCCGGTATGCAGTAGTGCGGAAAGAAACCATAAACAGATTATGGTGGTGGAAAACCCGAGGGATATGTCCGCCTATGAACGAGTAGGCAAATATCAGGGGGTTTATCATGTTCTCCACGGGGCGATTTCCCCTTTGCTGGGCATAGGACCGGAAGACATCCGTTTGAAGGAACTGATGGTTCGTTTGCAGGGAGAGGTGGAAGAGGTGATTATTGCCACCAACTCCTCTTTGGAAGGAGAAACCACCGCAAGCTATATCACAAAGCTGATTAAACCTTTAGGAGTGCCCTTAAGCCGTATTGCTTCCGGGCGTTCCCTGTAGGGGGAGATATAGAAAATATTGATGAAATAACACTTCTTAGAGCACTGGATGGAAGAGTCAGTTTATAGGAAGTGGAAGGGGTATTATGGACAAGTACGAGTTTAGTATCAAGGCAGAACAGATTAAAAAGTTAAGCAGTCAGGAGATTACAAGACTGCTATGCAGATTGCGGATACCATTGACTGGAATAGGGTGCGTAATGCAAACCTTCTTTCTTCCATAGCGGATATTTATGAGTATAACGGAGAATATGAAGAAGCTAAGGATATTCTTCTGATGGCCTTTGAAAGGGCACCGGTGGGAAAGCGTTTTCTTTATAAACTTTCTGAGCTGTCTCTTCGCTCCGGCTCTATTGAAGAAGCCATTGAATTTTACAAGGAATTCCTGGATGTAAGTCCTGAGGATCCCAGAAAATACCTGCTTCGTTATAAGATTTTGAAGGCGAAGGGGGCTATGGCCTCCCAGCTGGTGGGACCTCTGGAGCAGTTTACCGAAACCGAGCTGGATGAAAAATGGCTCTATGAGCTGGCAAAGCTTTATGGAGAAGCCGGAAGGGAAGAGGATTGCATCGCCCTTTGCGATAAGATGATTCTTCTTTTCGGCATGGGAAAATATGTAGACAAGGCTCAGGATTTAAAGCTTCGGTATCGTCCCTTTGAAGAGGATACAAGAAGAGCACCCCGGAAAGAGAACTTTGCTCTTCCGGAGGAAGAACCGGCTTTTGAAGAGAAGAATTCCGGACAGGGCTGTATATGAGGAAAAGCCTCCCGTTAGAGAGGTTTCGGAAGAAGCTTCCCGAGTATTAGCACCAAAGGAAGTAAGCAGAGAAGAGATTCAAAGAGAAAAAGAAAAGCAGGCGGAGAGCAATGCGCTAAGTCAGGCGGAAGAAGAAAAGCCGGAGCAGGAAAAGGCGTCGGAGACAGAAGCATTTTCCAAGGAGGAGACGGTAGAGGGTTCCGATAAAGCCTCCTTGGAAGAATCTAAAGAAGCCTCCGAAGTGCTTTCCAAGGATTCATCCGAGGAGAAGGCCGAAGGAAAGGATGCGGCACAGGAGGAAACTCCGGCAGCAACGGATAAGAAGAAAGAGTCTATCCCCACCTACCACATGATTATTGAGGCGGATACGCTGGAAGAAGGCTTCAAGATTGCGGTAGAGGAAATCAAGTATTTCCACCAGGAATACAAGCTTGAATTTAAGGTGGCGAAAACCAATGCGGACAAGCTCAATGAAAAGGGCTTTGCTCCATTTGCGGAGAAGCTGAAGGAAAGAGATTTAATTATTGAAGAAGCCGGAAAAGCTTAAGTACTCCGTTGTGGATGAAATCGAAAGATATATCCAGAATCCAAAGGACGCTTCTTCTATTATATTGGTGGATGTGTACGATCATTTTGATCGAATGGCTGAGGACAGACCAAGATTTATCGACTACTTCGACATCGTTTCCAACAAGGAAGAGCTGGAGGAAGAAGAGGATAGCGATCTGGAAGACGTGGATCTTGAAGCTTCCGTAGCGGAGCCGGAGAAGGAAGAGGCGGAAGAAACTGTCGAAGAAGAGTATGTTCCCCATAAGCCTTCCATTTTCGATAGGCCTGCACGTCCCTATACCGAGGTTTTGGAGGAAGAAGCCCGGAAGGAAGAAGAGGCTAAGGAAAAACAGCAAGCTCCATCGGAAGTCCGTGAAGAAGCTCTTTCCCGGGACTTTGAAGACGCAGAGCCTGAGGAAGAGTATTATGATGATGAAAATGAAGACTACGACGAGGAAATAGAAGAGGAAGCTGTTGAGGATGCTCCTTCTGTAAGAGAAGAGAGAAGAGAAGCTCCAATTAGGGAAGAGGAAGAAGACGTATCCGCTATTTCCGATGCGCTGGAGAAGCATTCCCCTCTTGGTCAAAAAGAAAAGAAAAATGCGGGAATGAGCATAGACGAGTTTGCGGAATATGCGATTTCCTATGCCGACAGCATTGACTGTGCCATCACGGAAAAGGGAATAACCGCCCTCTATGAGAGAATTCAGCTTATGGAAGAGGACGGAATTCTTCTGAATAAGAAGAGTGCGGAGGACTTGGTGGAGGAAGCTGCAGACCAGGCGGAGAAACCCAGCCTTGGCAAGAAGTTAAGTTCTTTCCTTCGTCCAAAGTACAATAAGGACGATAAGTTGATTTTACGAGAAGAACATTTTATGGGGTAAAATATGGGAATGAGTGAAATGGGAGTAGGCTTAGTCCTACTCCTTTCCCTTAGTGCCATGGTATGGCATGGCTATAAGAAGGGATTATTGAAAAAAATATTTGCGATGACCTCCCTGCTTCTTTCCATTGCTATGGCAAAGCTGCTTATGCCCATAGCACAGCAGGAGCTGGCCAAAAATCAGGAATTGCAGAAGCTGGTGCAAAACATTGCAGGCTTTTTCTTTCCGATTCAGAGGGAGGGAGCGCAGCTTTCCGATGTGCTAGGCAGTAATCCTACACCGGACAAGTCTATGGAAAACATTGATTTGTTTTATCAGTTTATCGGTCTGGAACAATGGAAGGCCAATCTTTCGGAGAAAATCTTCCAGCTGGTTTATAGCGTGATTTTCTTTGTAATCTTATATCTTATTCTTCGGATTCTTTTGAAAATTGGCTTTCAAATTTTGGAGTATCTCTTTAAATTGCCGGGACTTAACCTGGTAAACCGGATCTCCGGAGCGGCGTTATCAGCGGTGGAATGGGTGTTTTGGCTTTGGTTCGCCTTGATTCTTCTCAGTATTCTGCCCTAACTTCCCCTAAAGGATACGATTTTGGAAGGCTTTTCCCGACCGGGAAGTATTCCCTACATTCTGAAGGAAAGCAATCTGTTTACAAGAATCTTTTTTTATGAATTAACAGAAGAAAAAAACAAGATATAGAAGCCTTTTAAAACCAAGATATAGTTGTTTCCTGAAAATGGAAAAAAATTCTAAAAAAAGGCAAAAAAATTGCTTGACAGTCCCATAAACGGGTGTTAAGATACACAAGCTGTCGCAAAAAAACAAGACAGCAAAAAGCAGAAAGAAAGCAAGGAAAATCAAGGCTTCAGCCGAGATGAACCGGAAAACTTTTTGCAAAACTGAACCTTGAAAATCAAAGATCGAATAATACACAGACCCTGAAGATTCTTGAAGAATTTTTTCAGTAATGTTTCAAACGAAACTTACACGAACGGTTTAATAAACCAAAAAGTAAAAAAAGGAAAAACAAAAAGCTAAGCTAAGTTTTTGACTGGAGAAAGAACTTAAAGATAGTAATCTCTTAACTTTTTATGAGAGTTCGATCCTGGCTCAGGATGAACGCTGGCGGCGTGCCTAACACATGCAAGTCGAACGAGATGCTTATCGGAAAGCTTCGGCCGGAAGATAAGTTATCTAGTGGCGGACGGGTGAGTAACACGTGGGTAACCTGCCTTATGGAGGGGGATAACAGAGAGAAATCACTGCTAATACCGCATAAGCACACAGTACCGCATGGTACAGGGTGAAAAGATTTATCGCCATAAGATGGACCCGCGTCTGATTAGCCAGTTGGCAGGGTAAAAGCCTACCAAAGCAACGATCAGTAGCCGATCTGAGAGGATGACCGGCCACATTGGGACTGAGACACGGCCCAAACTCCTACGGGAGGCAGCAGTGGGGAATATTGCACAATGGGGGAAACCCTGATGCAGCGACGCCGCGTGAGTGAAGAAGTATTTCGGTATGTAAAGCTCTATCAGCAGGGAAGATAATGACAGTACCTGACTAAGAAGCCCCGGCTAACTACGTGCCAGCAGCCGCGGTAATACGTAGGGGGCAAGCGTTATCCGGATTTACTGGGTGTAAAGGGAGCGTAGACGGAATGGCAAGTCTGAAGTGAAATACCCGGGCTCAACCTGGGAACTGCTTTGGAAACTGTTGTTCTAGAGTGTTGGAGAGGTAAGTGGAATTCCTGGTGTAGCGGTGAAATGCGTAGATATCAGGAAGAACACCGGAGGCGAAGGCGGCTTACTGGACAATAACTGACGTTGAGGCTCGAAAGCGTGGGGATCAAACAGGATTAGATACCCTGGTAGTCCACGCTGTAAACGATGAATACTAGGTGTCGGGGTACAAAGTATCTCGGTGCCGTCGCTAACGCAATAAGTATTCCACCTGGGGAGTACGTTCGCAAGAATGAAACTCAAAGGAATTGACGGGGACCCGCACAAGCGGTGGAGCATGTGGTTTAATTCGAAGCAACGCGAAGAACCTTACCAAGTCTTGAGATCCCATTGACAGAGTATGTAATGTACTTTCCCTTCGGGGCAATGGTGACAGGTGGTGCATGGTTGTCGTCAGCTCGTGTCGTGAGATGTTGGGTTAAGTCCCGCAACGAGCGCAACCCCTATAGTTAGTAGCCAGCAGTAAGATGGGCACTCTAACTAGACTGCCAGGGATAACCTGGAGGAAGGCGGGGATGACGTCAAATCATCATGCCCCTTATGACTTGGGCTACACACGTGCTACAATGGCGTAAACAAAGGGAAGCGAGAGGGTGACCTTAGGCAAATCTCAAAAATAACGTCTCAGTTCGGACTGTAGTCTGCAACCCGACTACACGAAGCTGGAATCGCTAGTAATCGCAGATCAGCATGCTGCGGTGAATACGTTCCCGGGTCTTGTACACACCGCCCGTCACACCATGGGAGTTGGTAATGCCCGAAGTCAGTGTTCCAAAAGAGGAAGCTGCCGAAGGCAGGACTGATGACTGGGGTGAAGTCGTAACAAGGTAGCCGTATCGGAAGGTGCGGCTGGATCACCTCCTTTCTAAGGATAAAGTAGGGGTTTGTGTGTTATTCGATTTTTGATGAATAGAGGGGCGACGGAAGTCGCGGCTTTTAGGAGAATCTATGGAAGAGGTTTAATGTCGAAATAGTTCGATGTTGAGGAAGTTCTGTGTAGAAGAAACTAAAAAGAATTAAATAGTTAAACTTTGTCCGGTGTTGATGCGTTTAGGGGAAACACCCGTTCCCATCCCGAACACGACGGTTAAGACTTAAGCGGCCGAAAATACTTTGCTGGTAACGGCACGGGAAAGATAGGTGGATGCCGGACATTTTTTAAAAAATATCCAATGCGAAGGCATTTTGGGGATATAGCTCAGTTGGGAGAGCACCTGCCTTGCAAGCAGGGGGTCAGGGGTTCGAATCCCCTTATCTCCATTCGTGGAGCAATCCACGAGAGTACATTGATAAGTGAATATCCGAAAGAAATGATTATTCTAGTAAATAGAGTAAGACATCCGAGGGTACAAGGTAAAACTTGTACAAAACGAGGCAAGGAAACCGAAAGGTTGACTTGCAAATCAGAAAAAGAGATACACGCTAGTATCTCGAACACTTGAGCGATCAAGTGGAGAATTGGTTAAGCAATAAGAGCATAGGGTGAATGCCTAGGCACTGAGAGCCGAAGAAAGACGTGATAAGCTGCGAAAAGCTGCGGGGATTGGCAAATACGATTTGATCCGCAGATATCTGAATGGGGAAACCCACTAGAGAAAAGCTCTAGTACTGTACAGCCAATACATAACTGTACAGAGGGAACCCGCTGAACTGAAACATCTAAGTAGGCGGAGGAAGAGAAAACAACAGTGATTCCGAAAGTAGTGGCGAGCGAAATCGGAAGAGCCCAAACCAAGGTGCGTGCACCTTGGGGTTCGGACCGCATTTAGTTCCGTAAGTGAGTGGAAGACGATGGAAAGCGTTGCCATAGAGGGTGAAAGCCCCTTACACGAAGCGTAAAGGAATGAGCGGAATCCAGAGTACTGTCAGACACGTGGAACCTGGCAGGAATACGGGGGGACCACCCCCTAAGGCTAAATACTACTCAGTGACCGATAGCGATTAGTACTGTGAAGGAAAGGTGAAAAGGACCCCGGGAGGGGAGTGAAAGAGAACCTGAAACCCTGTGTTTACAAACTGTGGAACAGCGCAAGCTGAACCGCGTACTTTTTTTGTAGAACGGTCCGGCGAGTTATAGTTACTGGCAAGGTTAAGGACTTAAGGTCCGGAGCCGAAGCGAGAGCGAGTCTGAATAGGGCGCAAAGTCAGTAGATATAGACCCGAAACCGGGTGACCTATCCATGTCCAGGATGAAGCTAAAGTAAAATTTGGTGGAGGTCCGAACGCACATCCGTTGAAAAAGGGTGGCGATGAGGTGTGGATAGTGGAGAAATTCCAATCGAACCCGGAGATAGCTGGTTCTCCTCGAAATAGCTTTTAGGGCTAGCCTCATGGAGAGTCTAACGCAGGTAGAGCACTGAATTCTTGAGGGGGCGTCAAAGTTCACCAATAGATATCAAACTCCGAATGGCGTATAGATATACATGGGAGTCAGACTGCGGGATATAAATTCCGTAGTCAAAAAGGGAAACAGCCCAGATCTACAGCTAAGGTCCCAAAGTACATGTTAAGTGGTAAAGGATGTGGGATTTCATAGACAACTAGGATGTTGGCTTAGAAGCAGCCACACATTCAAAGAGTGCGTAATAGCTCACTAGTCGAGAGGTCCTGCGCCGAAAATTAACGGGGCTAAAACATGACACCGAAGCTTAGGGATGGTGTAAACCATCGGTAGAGGAGCATTGAAAACACGTAGAAGCGGTACCGGAAGGAGCCGTGGAGAGTTTTGAAGAGAGAATGCCGGAATGAGTAGCGAGATGGAGGTGAGAATCCTCCAGGCCGAATATCTAAGGTTTCCAGGGTAAAGCTGATCTGCCCTGGGTAAGTCGGGGCCTAAGGCGAGGCTGAGAAGCGTAGTCGATGGACAACTGGTGTAGATTCCAGTACCTTACTAAATCAGAAATGTGGGGACACATGGAGAAAGAGAGAGCCGGGAATGAGAAGACCGGTGCAAGGGAGGTAGGAGTGTAGTAGGAAAAACCGCTATACAATCTGAAGACCTGATGCGGATCGAAAAGAAGTAGAGAAGCTCTTGGACTCTGTGGCGAGAAAAGCCGCTATTGTGTTTAGTAAGCCCGTACCGCAAACCGACACAGGTAGATGAGGAGAGAATCCTAAGGCCGGCGGGAGAAGCATTGTTAAGGAACTCGGCAAAATGACCCCGTAACTTCGGGAGAAGGGGTGCCCAGGCAACTGGGCCGCAGAGAAAAGGCTCAAGCAACTGTTTAGCAAAAAAACACAGGTCTATGCGAAACCGTAAGGTAAAGTATATGGGCTGACGCCTGCCCGGTGCTGGAAGGTTAAGAGGAGAGGTTAGCGTAAGCGAAGCTTTGAATTGAAGCCCCAGTAAACGGCGGCCGTAACTATAACGGTCCCTAAGGTAGCGAAATTCCTTGTCGGGTAAGTTCCGACCCGCACGAAAAGGCGTAATGATTTGAGCGCTGTCTCAACAATGCACCCGGTGAAATTGAAGTGCCAGTGAAGATGCTGGTTACCCGCGCCAGGACGGAAAGACCCCATGGAGCTTTACTCCAGCTTGATACTGGGATTCGGTAATGTATGCACAGGATAGGTGGGAGACGAAGAAGATAGAACTTCGGTTTTATCAGAGTCGCTGTTGGGATACCACCCTTATGTTATTGGATTTCTAACCCTAGGGCCGTAAGCCGGTCAAGGGACAATGTCAGGTGGGGAGTTTGACTGGGGCGGTCGCCTCCGAAAGTGTATCGGAGGCGCTCAAAGGTTCCCTCAGGATGGTTGGAAACCATCCAAAGAGTGTAAAGGCATAAGGGAGCTTGACTGCGAGGGCGACGGTCCGAGCAGAGTAGAAATACGGACTTAGTGATCCGGTGGTATGAAAGTGGGATTGCCATCGCTCAACGGATAAAAGCTACCCTGGGGATAACAGGCTGATCTCCCCAAGAGTTCACATCGACGGGGAGGTTTGGCACCTCGATGTCGGCTCATCGCATCCTGGGGCTGAAGTCGGTCCCAAGGGTTGGGCTGTTCGCCCATTAAAGCGGTACGCGAGCTGGGTTCAGAACGTCGTGAGACAGTTCGGTCCCTATCCGGCGCGGGCGTAGGATATTTGAGAGGATCTGTCCTTAGTACGAGAGGACCGGGATGGACTGACCTCTGCTGTACCTGTTGGGAATCAATCCCATAGCAGGGTAGGCAAGTTGGGAATGGATAAACGCTGAAGGCATCTAAGCGTGAAGCCAACCTCAAGATGAGATATCCCATCGCAAGAGTAAGACCCCTTGAAGAGAACGAGGTAGATAGGACTGAGGTGTAAGTGTAGCAATACATTCAGCTGACAGTTACTAATAGGTCGAGGGCTTATCCAATGCGTCTGGTTTTTGTCTTGACATCTTTATTTTACTATGATAAACTCTTTCAATCGGATATTTATTTATGCCTCTATAGCTCAGTCGGTAGAGCACGCGGCTGTTAACCGCGGTGTCGTTGGTTCGAGTCCATCTGGAGGCGTTTCCCATTTCTCTTCGCTAAGCCAAGAGAATGTGTGGCGAAGTAGCCAAGTGGTAAGGCGTGGGTCTGCAACACCCTGATCACCGGTTCAAATCCGGTCTTCGCCTTTCGCTCTACTATAGAGTTATGGCGCCATGGTCAAGCGGTTAAGACACCACCCTTTCACGGTGGTATCACGAGTTCGATTCTCGTTGGCGTCACGGTATCCCAAGATGTTCTTGGGATTTTTTTGTATATAAATTTATTTTGAATTTCAAATAGTTTATGTTCATATATCATTAGTTTATGTTCATATATCTGTATTCATAATAATCTGATCTTATATAGAAATTTGGAGGAATTATGGAGCCCTTATCTTCTACAGAAATATTGCGTTTTTATCAGCTAAGAAATCAGGGATGCTTATCTTTGGAACCTCATGTACTTTTATTTGATGAAATTGACTCCACCAATACGGAATGTAAAAAGAAGAATTCAAAAGCTTCCCTATGGAGAAGATATCTTTTCCCATATTTCGGAAGGTACCGTTTTTCTTAGCGATTATCAAACTGCCGGACGGGGTAGGATGGGTAAATCCTTTCTTTCTCCCAAGGGCTCCGGCTTGTACTTCAGTATCTTGACCAAGCCCAGGGGAGAAAACAAGAACCCATTGGTTTTAACCTGCCATGCAGCTGTTGCGGTAAAACGTGCCGTGAAGGAGGTTTTTGATATAGAGCTTTCCATTAAGTGGGTAAATGACCTGTTTTATAAAGGAAAAAAGCTTGTGGGAATCTTAGCTGAAGGACAGCTTAGCGATTCTTCTTCTTTAGCCTATTGTATTATGGGTATCGGGATTAATCTTTTTTTCTGCCGGAAGCCGGATTTCCCGAGGAGCTTTCCGGCATTGCCGGAACATTGTTTGATTATCATGAGGAAAAGAAGGAAAACTATAAACCGAAATCAGTTTCTTGCTTCTATCCTGTTTCACTATTTTTTTCTCTTTTAGATCGGGACAAGGTAGAAGAAGAGTATAGGAAGGAAAATATCTTATTAACTAAGGATATCCTCTTCACGGAGAATCATCAGGAATATCGAGGAAGGGTAGAAGGGATTTTAGAGGACGGTTCTCTTTCCGTGCGTTGCCAAGAGGGCAGCATGAAGATTGTTTCTTCCGGAGAAGTAAAGGAGAAATTCCTTTAAAGTATTTTTGAAGAGAAAATTCTTTTTAAAGTATTTTTGAAGAGGAAATTCTTTTTTTACATAAAATATAGAAGCAATACAGATAAGTTAAATCTTGGGCTTAGTTCCTCATAGATTGTTCTGCATTTTCATGTTAAAATATGCAAGATTCTAAGGAAAAATGTTTTTTGCAAAGGGGTTATAGATTAGGTATGAAGGATCATAGAAAGAAAAGAAGAAGTGAGCAGCATGTGGATGAAGAAGCCAATTTTATCGGGGATATTCTGAAGCTGCTCTTTGCCTTATCCCTGGCCATTGTTGCTATCGTGGTTTGCTTTTTGTTTTTCAAGAATATTGCAGGCTTTTCTTTACCGAATTTAAAGGCGACGGAAGCTGCCTCAGAGAGCAGTAAGGAAGCGGTTGTGATTACGGAAGCCACCAAAGAGAGCAAGAAGAAAGAAACGGAAGCCAGAACGGAAAAGACTACGGAAGAAAGCTCGGAGGAAGAAACATCGACCAAATCCGAAGAAAGCAATAAGGAGAGTACCAAGGAATCTACGAAGGAATCCGGAAAAGATTCCGCCTCCAAAGAGGAAAGCAGTTCCTCCGGTAAGGGCAACAAGGAAAGCATCGGGGAATCTCCCACCTTGGAGAGTCAAAGCGGTAAAAAGAGCAGTACGGCAGCAACGAAGGAATCTACGGTCGGTCAGAAAAGCAGTAAGAGTCATAGCTCTGATGATGCGGTAGTAGGAGAAGGCCCCAAGTCTGCGGATGAGGGCGGAGACAATCAGGGCCCGGGCCAGCCTTAGGAGAATGAGAAGCAATGATCTATTATATCTGCGGAAAATCCGCTGTGGGAAAGGATAGCATTTTCCGAGAGCTGGTGAAAAGAAGCGAGCTAAAAAGGATTATCCCCTATACTACCCGGCCTATGCGCCCCATGGAGAAGGAGGGGGAGGAATATCATTTTCTTTCGGAAGAGGAGTTTTTAAAACTTCTTTCGGAGGGGAAAATGATGGAAAGCCGCAGCTACGATACCGCCTTTGGGATATGGTATTACGGCACGGCCTATGAGGAAGATTTTCGGGAGAATGGCAAGGGCTTTCTCTGCATCGGAACCCTGGAAAGCTATAACAGTATTAAAGACTATCTGGGGCAGGAGTTTATCCGGCCTGTTTATATTGAGCTGGAGGATGAGATTCGTCTAAGTCGAGCCAAGGCTAGGGAGCAGGGAAATGATCCAAAGGCTTTTAGGGAGCTGGAAAGACGTTTTCAGGCGGATAACAAAGATTTTTCGGAGGAAAAGCTTCGGGAAGCCGGCATCAAGAAACGCTATCACAATCTCGATTTTGAAAAATGTGTGGAAGAGATTCTGGCAGATATAAAATCAGGGCTGTGAAAAGGGCTGTAGCGAGTTTATCCGATTGTAAAAAGAAAAGAACAGGAAGAGGAAAAAGCAAGGAATGAAGGGGATTTCCATACCGGATCATCGAATCCATCATGCTTATCTTGTGATTGGGCAGGAAGAGGACTTGCTTCGTCAGATGGCGAAGGACTTTGTGGTACGGCTTTTTCATAAAAGTAAAAAGGAAGAACCGGAAAAGCAGTTCAGTCTTGCCCTCGAAGCGGAAAGCACAGAGGCTCGGCCGGATTCTTATAGCGATATGGTAGAGCCGGAGGAACGGCTGAATTCCTATAGCGATAAGGAAGAACCGGAGGACAGCCTGAGCCTTCGCATTGAAAAAGGAAGAGCATCCGGATCTGATTTTTGTGGATTATCAGGAGAAGGAAAACGGAGAGAAGAAATCCAGCATTTCCATTGACCAGATTCGTCAGGAAGTGAAGGGGACGGTGGACATTTCCCCGAAGGAAGGGCAGTACAAGGTCTACGTGCTTTGCCACAGCGATAAGATGACGGTGGAGGCCCAAAATGCCCTTTTAAAAACCCTGGAGGAAGCTCCGGAGCATGTTATCATGATTCTCCTTTGCGAAAATGAAAACAAGCTTTTAGACACCGTTTTGAGCCGTGTGGTTCGAGTCTATGTGGGGGATATGCCCATAGAAAAGCAGTGGAAATTGCTACAGGAAATTCCGGCTCTTCGTGCCTTACCCACCTTTTTAAAGGAGATTGCCCATAAGAAGCAGGAGGAAATGCAGAAATACGCGGAGGAGCTGGGACAGCTGGACGGGCAAGAGCTCTACTGTTTTCTTGATATTATTTTACGGGATGTGTTATGCTATAAAAGCACGAAAGACCATCATTTGCTTTATGGGCAGAGTGCCAGAGAGAGCATTACGGCCATGGCGGAAAAATATTCCTATTGGACACTGGGGCAGTGGGGAGAATATATAGAACGCTATAAAGAAGGACGGGCGGTAAATGTTGCCCAAAACTATCAGATTTTAGATTTCTTTTTGTTTTTATCCAATACATAATTATAGAAAAGCCATAAAGAAAGCCAAAAAAGCCATAAAGAAAGGGTTATAGATGACAGAGGTAATTGGAATAAAGTTTCGAACCGCGGGAAAGGTATATTATTTCGCTCCCAAGGGCATAAGCTTTACGAGGGGAGAGTTTGCCGTGGTGGAAACCTCCAGAGGCGTGGAATACGGAGAAGTTTTGATGGCCAATAAGGAGCTTCCGGAGGAAAAGATTGTGATGCCTCTTAAGGAAATTCTCAGAAAGGCCACAGAGGAGGACCGGAAGCAGTACGAAGTAAATCATGAGAAGGAAAGGGAAGCTTTTCAGATTTGCCGGAAGAAGATTCAAGAGCATGGGCTGGAAATGAAGCTGATTGACGTGGAATATACCTTTGACCGGGGAAAGGCATTGTTCTATTTTACCGCGGACGGCAGGGTGGATTTCCGTGCGTTGGTGAAGGATTTGGCAGCGATTTTTCGTACCAGAATCGAACTTCGACAGGTGGGGGTAAGAGACGAGACCAAGCTTCTGGGAGGCTACGGCTCCTGCGGTCGGCCTCTGTGCTGTCACAGCTATCTTCCGGAGTTTGTTCCGGTGTCCATCAAGATGGCAAAGGAGCAGGGCCTATCCTTAAACCCCAGCAGTATCTCCGGGGTCTGCGGTCGTTTGATGTGTTGTTTGAAAAATGAAGAAGAGGTTTATGAGTTCTTAAACTCCAAGCTGCCGGCGGTGGGAGACTATGCCACCACCAAGGAGGGCTTAAAGGGAGAGGTGGTTTCCGTTTCCGTCTTAAACCAGAAGGTAAAGCTGATTGTAAACTTGGAAAAGGAAGATGAGAAGGAGCTTCGGGAGTATGAGGTTTCGGAACTGAAGTTTAAGCCAAGACGGAGAAAAGACGAAGCCTAAGTATGGTTTTCATAGGGAAATAGGATAAAGAGGACAGAAAGCCCGGCTTTGAAACGAATACAGGACTTATAAGGAAAAGAGCAGAGATTTGTTCATGGAAAGAATAGATGATTTACAATGCAAGGGCTACCGGATTATTCAGGATTCGGAAGCCTTTTGTTATGGAACGGATGCGGTGCTTTTGGCGAATTTTGCAAAGCAGGGAGTAAAGAGAGGAAGAGTCTTCGATCTCTGTACCGGAAACGGGATTGTGCCCTTACTTTTGTCGGCGAAAACAGAGGCGGAAAGCATTTACGGAATCGAAATTCAAAGGGAGGCGGTGGAGCTTGCCAGAAGATCCGTAGCCTTAAATGAAGAGGAGCGAATCCATATTCTGGAGGGAGACCTTTGCAAAATCCAAGAGCAAAGGACGGCAGAGGGGAAAAGCCTGGCTTCTTCCTTTACGGTGGTGACCGCAAATCCGCCCTATATGCAGGGAGACCTGCAAAATCCGCTGGAAAAGAAAAATATCGCAAGACATGAGGTGAGCTGCAGTTTTTCTGATGTTGCGGAGGCGGCAAGATATTTACTGGCGCCTAAGGGGAAGTTTTATCTTGTGCATCGGCCGAAACGAATGGCGGAGATTATCAGCATTTTACGGGAAAAGGGACTGGAGCCGAAAAGATTGCAGATGGTGCACTCCTTTGTGGAGGGAGAGGCAAAGCTTTTCCTTTTGGAAGCGGTACGGGGAGCCTCCGTGGAGCTTCGGATTTTACCGCCCCTGATTCTATATCGGGAAAAGGGCGTCTACAGCAAGGAGCTACTGGAGATTTATGGAATGGATGCATCGGAGGATAATGGCGTGAATGATTAGGAAAAAGCCGGCTCAGAAAGCGCCATCTTTCCGTCGTATTTCTCCCATTAATTAATCAGGGAAGTAGGAGAAAAATCAATAGAGAAAGGGCTAAAACCTTATCCGTATACGGATATTATCCGAATATGGAGTCTAGGCAGAGGCCCTTTCTTTTGTTATGGTAAGGCTAAGACCGGTCAGCGTTGTTAACTTGGAGAGAGTCTACAGAGAAGTCTTTCTCAAGAATGAAAAATTTCAAAAGAAAGGAGGAATTTTATCATTTTTTCACAAGCTTTTTTGCATTCTGTGGTAAAATGTCCCAAGTAGTAAGCAGTTCCTGAAAGGAAGGACAAATATGGCATTGGATGCGAAAAAATTGGTATTTGAGCCAATACGGGTGGAGGACTCCGTCCGTATTGCTCCTTATTTTTATCGAAGACCGAACAAAACCTGTGATAGTTGCGCTTTGGACAGCTACCTCTGGGCGGAATATTGTGACACCCGCATAGCAGAGTGGGAGGACAAGGCTCTTTTTATTCTGATGGCAAAGGATGGAGAGCAGTATACCGCTACGCCCTACTGTGACGAAGAGGATTTGCCTCAGTATTTTGATTTGATTAAGGATTACTTTAATCAGGTTTTGAAGAAGCCTTTAAAGATCTATCTGGCGGACGAAGAGGCGGTAAAGTACCTGCATTTGGAGGAGGATCCCCGCTTTATCGTACGGGAAGAGGAGGATTACAAGGACTACCTCTATGACGCTGAGGAGCTACGAACCCTGCCGGGAAAGCGTTTTCATAAGAAGAAAAACCTGGTCAACAAGTTCAAGAGAGAATATGAGGGCCGCTGGGAGTACAGAAGTATTCGCTGCCTGGAAAAACAGGCGGTTTGGGACTTTTTTTGGATCGTTGGTATACCCACCGAATCAAGGAGGAGGGAAACGGAGAGAAACCCTGGAATATGAAATCAAGGGAATCCACGAGGTTTTACAAAACTGCTTCACCATCGACCACTATATCGGCGGCATATTCATAGACGGAAAGCTGGAGGCCTTTTCCATCGGCGCTTACAATCCCCGTGAGGAAATGGCCAGCATCTCCATTGAAAAGGGAAATCCCAATGTCCCCGGAATTTATCAGGTGATTAATCAGGAATTTCTGCTTCATGAATTCCCCCAGGCAAAGCTGGTAAACCGAGAGGATGATATGGGACTGCAAGGTCTTCGGAAGGCAAAGGAAAGCTATAATCCCATCGGCTTTGCCAGAAAATACATGGTATTGCAGAAGGATTTCCAGGGCTATGAGAAGTATCTTACGGATAAATACGAGAAGGACGTAGAAGAGTATGAGTAGAAGAATTCTTCTTCTCCGAACGGAGGCGGAACAGGAAAGAACGAAGGCCTTGTATCGGGAGATCTTTCCGGAGGATTCGGAAGCCTTTGTGGACTACTATTATCGTAAAAGACCGAAGAGAATCCTTGCCATGGAGGAAGAGGGAGAGATTGTGGGCATGCTCCATATCAACCCTTTCCGGATGTCCTTCTTTAAAAAGGAGCTTACAGCAAGCTACCTCTATGCCATTGGTACCAAGAAAGAAAAGAGAAAACAGGGCATTATGGGGAGAATTGCTTCGCCGTGCCTTTTCTCTTTTACAGGAGGAGGGAGAGCCTTTTGCTTCCTGATTCCCGTTTCGGAAAGCATTTACAGCCCCTACGGCTTTCGGACTATAGGAAAGCTTAGCTTGGAAGAGAAGCCTTTGGAAGAAATTGAGAAGGCAGTACTCTATGCTCTCCCGACCAAAGAACTTTTAGATAGAAGGGCGGAGGAGGCAGCCCTCTCCGATGAGGAGGACGAACTGCCGGAGGATCCGGTGGTGATGCTGAAAATATTGAATCCGGAGGCCTTTCGAAAGCTCAGCGACTATACAGACGATACGGAAGATGCTCTTTTGCAGAGACTGGCAAAGGAGAGGATTTATATTATTGACGTAGACTAATTTTAATGCTTGCAAACAGTAGAGAACTTTGCTATTATTGTTAGCTGTATCACTATTCCTTGCTTTTCCAAAAGGAAAGGCCAGAGACCAAAAGGAGGTAAAAGCGAATGAACAAGTATGAGTTATGCGTTGTTCTCAGTGCGAAGCTCGATGATGAGGAGAGAGCAGCAGCCATTGAAAAGATTAAGGGATTTATCACCCGTTACAATGGTACTGTTGTAGAGCCTATCGAAGAGTGGGGTAAGAAGAGACTGGCTTATGAAATTCAGCACATGAAAGAAGCCTACTACTATTTCATCCCGTTCACAGGAGATGCAAACACTCCTAACGAGCTCGAGGACCAGGTTCGTATTATGGAACCGGTAATCCGCTATCTTGTGGTTAAGCCAGAAGAAGAAACAGCTAAGACAAAGAAGCATGAGCCTGCAGCAGAAGCAGTAGCTGAATAAGCAAGCGGAAAGCGAGTAAAACATGAACAGAGTTATCCTGATGGGTAGATTGGTAAGAGATCCGGAAATTCGGTATTCCCAGGGTGAGAACAGCATGGCCATTGCAAGATATACTCTTGCCGTGGACAGAAGAGGTCGCAGAAACCAAAACGATGGACAGCCTACAGCAGATTTTATCCGTTGTGAGTCCTTCGGACAGAGAGCAGAATTTGCAGAGAAGTATATGCATCAAGGCATGCGTATGTTGGTATCCGGCAGTATTCAGACAGGCAGTTATCAGAACAAAGACGGACAAACCGTATATACCACAGATATTATTGTGGATGACCAAGAGTTTGCAGACAGCAAAGGACAGGGAGGCAATACTTCCTATTCCCGTTCTTCCGGCCCCTATGTAGGCGGTGGAGAAGAGGATCTTGGAGAAGGATTTATGAATATACCTGATGGGGTAGAGGACGAGGGACTCCCCTTCACTTAGGTAGGGAAGGTTTCCTCAGGATGAAGAGCAGCATAGCTGCAATATAGAAGGAGGAAAGCCATGGCATTTCAGAAGTCAGATAAGAGTGGTTCAGCAAGACCAAGAAGAGCCGGCGCAGGCTTCCGCAGCAGAAAGAAAGTTTGTGGATTCTGCGGAGATAAGGTAAAGCCGGTAGATTATAAGGATGTAGGAACATTAAGAAAGTATATCTCTGAGAGAGGAAAGATTCTTCCCAGAAGAATTACAGGTTCTTGTGCATTACATCAGAGAGCAATCACTACCGCTATCAAGCGTGCAAGACACATTGCTCTGTTACCATACCAGGTAGATTAATGAGAACAGCTCCACGAAAGTGGGGCTGTTTTTTGTTTATCCAAATTTAAAAAAATATTTCCAACTGTCCTTTTTTTAGTATGCCCAAGGCTAAATAGTAGAAGAAAAAAATCTGAAGGGCCAAACACTATAGTGCAGAGTTTTTTCTTGATAAGGTATGATAAGTTTCGCAAATTCAAATTCATATAAAAATAGGCATAATTTATTGCCGTCGGTAAAATTAAGTTACCACACAAAACCCACTGAGGAGGCTCTGGAACGTTACTTAGTTACTTTGTTTGAAGATTATAATTTCAAGCAAAGTCAACGAATCCATAAAGGGTTTGGACAATGTTCTGACATACTTGAAAGCTTATTTGATTAAAACTCCGTAACTCTACTTGAGTGTTTACACAAAATTATTGACAGTATCTACTTTCAAAAAAAGTTTTTGTATAACGGGCATTATTTTTATGCAAAAATGAAGATTAATATAGAGTAAAAATCATTGCAATAAGTGTATAACCTATTAAACTCATATTATTTTTCCCAGTAATGGTGGATTGTCATTAGCATCAGAGGAATTTGTATAACTGCTGTATATACACCTGGAACATATCCTTTGAATTGAATACACATTTTTATGTGAATAAACAAATGATAAGTATAAGCAACACAGAATCCAAAAATACAGTTCATTATTGTCAGTTATTTTACAGATGAGTGATATAACTAGTAAAATTACAAATTCTTCCAATACGCCTACAGAAAAAGGCAGAGCCATTACTTACTTTTACCGAAAAAAAGTATATTTTTGATTTTGTTTCTTGTATTTCTTACTATTTTTTTCCATAATGGAACAAAAAAATCATTTCTTCGAAATCATGAAGTATAAAGAGTGTTGGCAATAGATAATAAGTAAATATTAAATCCATTTTTTCTCCTTTCTTTTACTATTCATAGTTATATACGCGGTAATATTTATTGTCAATTTTATGGGATGTCACCATGGCTATTGCTAACATTAAGGTCACACTATTATGCCCAATAGAAAAGATATGGAATAAGATAACTGACTTAAAACGATTTTTGTTTGGAGAAGTGATTTAAAGAATATAAGAATTATAGATGAAAAATAAATTTGTGGAAATTTCTAAACATGGAATTGAAAACATATTTTGAAGTTACAGAATGTATTCAAAATCAATGTTGGTCATTTGAAATAGAAAACCAAAATATCAAAGGAACTTTGGGTAGGAAAAATTTTATTCGCAGGGTGACAAGAGAATAAAATGAAGATACTATTATTTTTAGCTTGTCGAGTTTTTCACGACAGATAATAATGAGTCTTTTTCATGTAGTGAGTTTTATTCATCTTGAGGATAATTTGATTATTGATATGGATGAATATTGGTTTGATGATGGATTAGCACCAGAATGGCGTAGAAAAATGAAAAATTGGAAAAACAAATTAGGTAAATTGTTTTTGAGGAGATAAAATAATGATAGAAAGTAGACCTGAGTTTGATAAAATTACATCGTTTGATGAGTTTAAAAAAATACTATTGGTATCGTGAAGAACTTTCACAGATATGCAAGTCATTAGGATTGGAATATAGAGGTACAAAACAGGAACTCAATGATATTATTGAGCAGTACTTTAAGGGCAATTTGATTAAAAAAATCATCAATAAAAAAATGAAAAAGAAACAAATAGAAACTATTACCTTAGATACGCCATTACTTGAATGTGGTTTTTTTCCTTTAACGCACAATTTAGAGAATATTTTTTTCAATTTTAACAGATGTTTCACCATTTAAATTTACTGCTGATATGGCTACTGCTTGGAGAAAAATAAAAAGAGAAAAATGATTTGAGTTTTACAATTCAAGATATGCTGAAAGTTTATTATGGAAAATCAGATTATGCCAAGTATGATAATTCGGTTTGTCAATGGAATCAATTTTTAAAGGATTTCTGTGAAGATGAAAATAGTTGCAACTATTCAAATAAATTAAAAAGTAGCCTCCATTCTTTGGAAAGAAGTAAGAAATTCAAAAAAATGAAAAAAATTTATTCAAAAGAATCTTTTGACTGAATATGCTCATAAAATAAAAAGAGTATTGCAAGTAGGATATTTTTCAGCTTTATAAACTAACAATTTAATAAAAACTAACACATGAACAGTAAATCAAAAAGGTTTACTATTTTTTTCTTTGTCTAAAAAGTTAAAATGCCCTTGTAGAAAAAAAGCGTCCATAAATATAAAAAGGTACTTGACAAAACGCTTCCCAGGTTAATGCTGACCATTCACGTCTTGCCCCTGCCTTACAAAAAAGTACAGAGAAAGAAGGAAATTGCTGAGGTACCCATTCGAGCGAGGGGGAAGACTGGGCTCTGGATCCAGAGGTTGTCGAGAATGTGAGAATGATAACAGCTGGTGTGGTAATTATTATTGAGTAATAGCTTTATTTGCCATGAAACCTGACCCAAGCATGATTGATCAATCCATTGAGGCAGTATCAAAAGTTTTGTTCGCGCCACTTTCTAGTGTACCCAATTGGCAACCGTCAAAAAGTGATAAAAAGAAAGGCTATCTTTTCCTATCTTACAGATGGGAAAAGGTAGTCTTCTATTTCTTATTCTTTAGGGATACTGTTAAGCTTAAGTTGCTGAATTGCACTCTCGGGTTCAAAAAGACTTTTTTTGAATTTCTCATAATAGTCCATATCATAAAAAAATTCCTTGTAATAGAGTAGAACTATTGTTTTGTTTTGGAACAAAAACAAATCCATCACCCTAAGTCAATGACAAGTATCTCTTCATTAATGATTTTTTGAAGGAATTCTTCTAATAGTTCAGGTTGGTATGTTCTCTTTTCATTTTGGTGTTTTTGAGTCTTCTTAAATTGACGTAATGATATGATTATTCTTAACCAAACACCCCAGAAATAATTTATTGTACCACTAAGAAGAGTCGTAAATAGAAAAATTTTTAACATACCAATCTATTTTTAAATAAGCCTAGAGAGAATGCGAGAAGACAAAGAATGCAGTAGTAAAAGCACTTTGCGCAATTGAAGAGATAGAAAATGAGGGGCGGCTTTTCCGGCACGAAAACAAAAGTTTCGAAAGCCTCTGGTATAAAAAACTTTTTCTCGCTCAGCTTCTGTTAACATTGCTTTTCCTCCTTATGAATGAATAATCAAGAGATATCCGTTTTGCTATCATCTCTTAGAGCCCATTGTCTACCGAATAGTGCTTGCTCTCTACCACTGAGCTTTAATACACAATTTGCTTGAAGTAATTCTTTGATTGCATTTCCATAATTTTCATATCTATCAAATGCAATAAAAATTTGCTTTTCGTTTTCTTCTGCGTAGAGCATTAAAATCTTCCTAATATTCTGGTCGGAAAGATTGGCAAACAAAAGAGAATCATGTGCAATAGCCGGTAATGGAGTCAAGTGCAAGATGGATAGGTCGTAATATAACATTCCTTTATATCGAGTACCGGTTCCTTCATCATTTTCTGTACGGAAATCATAACTGTTTGCTGAGCGTAAGTGAAGCATTGGGGGAGTATCTTTTGAATCGGAGACTATATTATCGTATTTTTGCAGAAGGTACAATTTCTAAAATGGGAAGGACTGTTTGTTGAAAAGGAGAGCTAGTATAGTGGTTAAGGATAGAAAAGATGCTATTAGAACTGACCAAAAGGCTACAGGATGATAAAGAAAAAGAAGAGTAAAACAGTTTCAGTATTCTTTTTCGGAATACAAGATATTTCCTATTGTAGTTGAAAATGATTTAGTGCTATAGTTTAGCGGTAAATGAGGAAAGAATGGAGGCAAGTTTATGTCCTATGTAAGTGAGGTTTATCAGGCACTGGAGAAGAAGCATTCCAATGAGGCAGAATTTTTAGAGGCAGCGAAGAGAATTTTAGAGTCTCTGGAGCCTATTGTGGCAGCCAATGAGGAGCTTTACCGGAAAAATGCGTTACTGGAGCGTTTTGTAGAGCCGGAAAGAATTATTAGTTTTAGAGTGCCTTGGACAGATGACCAGGGAAAGCACCATATCAATATCGGTTATCGTGTGCAGTTTAACTCTGCTATCGGACCTTACAAGGGAGGACTTCGTTTTCACCCAAGCGTAAATCAGTCTATCCTGAAGTTCCTGGGCTTTGAGCAGATTTTAAAGAACTCCCTGACCGGTCTACCCATCGGTGGCGGTAAGGGTGGTGCGGACTTTGATCCTAAGGGCAAGTCCGATGCGGAAGTTATGCGCTTCTGCCAAAGCTTTATCACAGAGCTGTATAAGTACATCGGAGCCAATGAAGACGTTCCTGCCGGTGATATCGGCGTAGGCGGAAGAGAAGTGGCTTATATGTACGGACAGTACAAGAGAATCACCAACTTGTACGAGGGTGTACTTACCGGAAAGGGAAGAACCTTCGGAGGCTCTCTGGCTCGTCCGGAGGCTACAGGATACGGTCTGGTCTACATTGTGGATGAGATGTTAAAGTCCGTAGGAAAGGAAATCAAAGGAAAGACCATTGTGGTTTCCGGTTCCGGTAATGTAGCTCAGTATGCCATCCAGAAGGCACAGAGCCTTGGGGGTAAGGTAGTAACCTGCTCCGATTCCGGCGGATATGTGTATGATCCGGAAGGCATCAAGCTGGATGTGCTTTTCGACATTAAGCAGGTGAAGAGAGGCAGAATTTCCGAGTATGCCGACCGTGTTGCGGGAGCGACCTACCATGCAGGAGAGCGTCCCTGGGGTGTAAAGTGCGATGTGGCTTTACCCTGCGCAACTCAGAATGAGTTAAATGGAGAAGAGGCGAAGACCTTAATCAAGAACGGTTGCTTCTGCGTTGCAGAGGGAGCAAATATGCCTTCCGATGAGCAGGCTGTGGATGTATTCCTGGAGAATCACTTCCTCTATATGCCCGGTAAGGCAGCCAATGCCGGCGGTGTTGCCGTTTCCGCATTGGAGATGAGCCAGAACTCTCAGAGACTTTCCTGGAGCTTTGAAGAAGTGGATGAGAAGCTTAAGGGAATTATGCAAAACATTTTCAAGAGCGTATCCGAGGCGGCAAAGCGCTATGGTCATGAAGGCAACTTCGAGGTTGGAGCCAATGTAGCCGGCTTTGAGAAGGTAGCTGAGGCTATGTTGGCACAGGGCTTGGTATAAGATAGAAGTAAGGGCGAGAGAACCTATTTAGGGTGAAGGACTTGGCTATAGATAGAAACTATAGCCAAGTCCTGTTTTTTTATATTTGCCTAAAGAAATCATTTTACGCTATACTATATCCACTTCAAGGACTCTCATTAGGGGGAGTCTATGGAATGACAAGAAAAGCATTTTGTAAAGGAAAATAAAAAGTAAGGAGAAAAAAGCATGCAAACATCAGTAATCGGTTTCCCAAGAGTGGGAGCATTAAGAGAACTAAAGTTTACAACAGAGAAGTTTTTTAAGGGATTGGTTTCCGAGCAGGAGCTGCAGGAGCTTGCAAAGGATATTCGAAAGAAGCAGTGGTTAAAGATGCAGCAGGAGGAAGTGGATTTCATCCCTTCCAATGATTTCTCTTTTTACGATAACTTTTTAGATACAGCAGTGCTTTTTAACATCATTCCGGATCGTTACAGAGAATTGTCCTTAAGTCCCTTGGAGCAGTACTTTGCTATGGCAAGAGGCTATAAGGGAGAGGCCGGAGACGTGAAGGCTTTGGCAATGAAGAAGTGGTTCAATACCAACTACCATTACATGGTGGCGGAAATCTCCGATAAGGATGTGATTTCCCTTGTGGGTGACAAGCCCTTCCAGGAGTATGAGGAGGCAAAGGCTTTAGGGGTCGAGACTAAGCCTGTAGTTATCGGACCATTTACCTTATTAAAGCTGCTTCGTTATACAGAGAAGAAGACCGAGAAGGATTTCCTGGAGCAGGCAGTTTCCGCTTATAAGGCTTATGTGGAGAGATTCGTTTCTCTTGGTGCCAAGTGGATTGCCTTTGATGAGGCGTACCTGGTAAGAGACCTGGAGAAGGAAGATTTGGAGCTCTTTACCGCCTTATATCAGGGAATTCTTTCCGTAAAGGGCAGCACCAAGGTTATATTACAGACATATTTTGGCGATGTAAGAGATGCCTATGAAAGCATTTTGGCACTTCCCTTTGACGGTGTAGGTCTTGATTTCTTAGAGGGTAAGGAGACCAAGGCACTTGTAGCCAAGGGCTTCCCCAAGGATAAGCTTCTTTTCGCCGGTTTGGTAAACGGAAAGAATATCTGGAGAAACCATTACGAGAAGACCATTCAGGAGGTAAAGGATTTAGAGGCTAAGGGCATTTCCGTAGTACTGAGTACTTCTTGCTCCTTACTGCATGTTCCTTACACCTTAGTAGGAGAGAATAAGCTTTCCGAGGAAGTAAAGAGACATTTCAGCTTTGCTATCGAGAAGCTGGAAGAGCTTTTGGATTTAAAGGAGCTTCTTAGCGGTAAGGCTAAGCCGGAGGTTTTAGAGGCGAATAAGGCGCTCTTTGCAACAGCAAGACCGAACAGTGAAGACAAGTCGGTAAAGGATCGTTGTGCAGCTATTACCGATGCGGACTACACCAGACTTCCTGTATTTGAAGAGAGAGAAAAGCTTCAGAAGGAAGAGTTTAAGCTTCCCCTCTTCCCCACCACAACCATTGGTTCCTTCCCACAGAGTGCGGATGTTCGTGCCAACAGAACTGCTTTTAAGAAGGGGGAGAAGACCAAGGAAGAGTACATTGCATTTAACCAAAAGAAGATTGCAGAGTGGGTAAAGATTCAGGAAGATTTGGATCTGGATGTACTGGTTCACGGTGAGTTTGAAAGAAACGACATGGTGGAGTACTTCGGAGAGCTCTTAAGCGGATTCTTATTCACCGAGAAGGCTTGGGTACAGTCCTATGGAACTCGTTGCGTAAAGCCGCCAATCATCTGGGGTGATGTACGTAGACTTTCCGCTATGACAGTGGAATGGTCCACCTATGCACAGAGCTTAACCAAGCGTCCCATGAAGGGAATGCTGACAGGACCTGTAACTATCTTAAACTGGTCCTTCCCAAGAGAGGATATCAGCATTGCGGAAAGCACAAAGCAGATCGCCTTGGCCATCCGTGATGAGGTATTGGACTTAGAGAAGAACGGCATCAAGATTATTCAGGTAGACGAAGCGGCTTTAAGAGAGAAGTTACCTCTTCGTAAGTCTGACTGGTACAGTGAGTATCTGGATTGGGCTATTCCCGCCTTCCGTTTGGTACACAGCGGATGTCAGGCAGGCACTCAGATTCACACCCATATGTGCTACAGTGAGTTTACCGATATTATTAAAGCGATTGACAACATGGATGCGGACGTTATTTCCTTCGAGGCTTCCCGTTCCGATTTACAGATTTTGGACTCTTTAAGAGAGAACCATTTCCGTACAGAGGTAGGGACCCGGAGTTTATGATATTCACTCCCCGAGAGTGCCATCCGTTCAGGAAATTAGAGAAGCATTGGCAAAGATGCTGAAGAAGATTGAAAAAGAGAAACTGTGGGTAAATCCGGACTGCGGATTGAAGACTAGAGCAAGCGAGGAGACCTTGGCAAGTTTAGCAAATCTTGTCCAGGCGGCAAAGGAATTGAGAAATGAGTATTGTTGATTTATTTCAAGAAAAAACAGTGTTTTCCTTCGAGGTGTTTCCACCTCGGAGGAACTCACCGGTTGAAACCATATATGACACCTTGGATGAGCTTCGGGATTTAAAAACCGATTTCATTTCGGTGACATATGGGGCAGGGAGGGCGGAAAGAATAACCAAAGTACCATCCCTATTGCAGAGCATATTAAGAAGGTCTGCGAAGTGCCCAGCGTGGTTCATTTTTCCTTGTATAAATTTAACAAAAGCAGGATGTATTAGAAAAGATTGAAGAGCTGAAGACTGCCGGAATCAAAAGTATCCTGGCTCTCAGAGGGATATCCCTGAGGGAGAGGAGAATAGAGGGGACTTCCGCTATGCTTCCGACCTGATTGCCTTTTTGAAGGAGCACGGAAACTTCCATATTTCCGCGGCCTGCTATCCGGAGGGACATATCGAGAGTGCGGATAGAGTAGAGGATATTCGTTACTTGAAGAACAAGGTGGATGCGGGAGCGGAGAACCTGATTTCCCAGCTTTTCTTTGAAAATAAGCAGTTCTACATTTTCCAGGAGCGTTGTGCTTTAGCCGGAATTGATGTTCCCATTGAAGCGGGGATTATGCCGGTTATCAACAGCCGCCAGGTTTTAAAGATGGCCAGCCTTTGCGGCGTAAATGTTCCTAAGAAGTTTCAGAGAATCTTAGACAAGTATGCGGATAACCCCATTGCCATGAGAGACGCGGGCATTGCCTATGCGGTGGATCAGATCGTGGATCTGGTGACTCACGGAGTGGACGGTGTGCATCTTTACACCATGAACAACCCTTACATTGCCAGAAAGATTTATAAGGCGACCCATAGCCTTTTTGAGTCTACCCAGAAGGGCAACCCGGGCGGTTCCAGCGCTTCCGCATAGAGAAGATAAGGAAGCTTTGAAAATACCGTTTTTCAAAAAACATTAAAATAGCAGTAAAATGAGCTTTCATGTGGCATAGGATGGAAAAGGGGAAGGTATCATCCCCGCTTTCCGACCTGTACCGCATGGTTTTTTATTCTCGTCTGTTTTCAAGAGCATTTAGGGAGAATGCGGGTATTCGGCTTTGATTCGGACATGGGGGATGGTTTTAGACCTTTCCCGGTATGTAGGTTTTAGACCTTCCCCGGTAGCTCTTGCAAGACAGTAGCCTTTGTTGTAAGATATGGAGATGGTTTCAGAGAGGTCAGGAAAGAGGAAGGCTAATGCATAAGTTTCTACGATCCATTGGGTTTTCTGCATTGCAGGAAGACAAGGATGCAGAGTTTTATTTACAAAGGGCAGTACATGAAAAATATCGCAGCAGCTTTGTCTCCTATGGAAATGGACAGGTGGTGGAGCAGTATCAGCTTCCGGTAGCTCCCTCTATGGGCATTACTGTGGTTGGTCACAGAGATGCAGAGGGGATTTTTCACAGGGACTATTATTTCCCTTACATGCGTTCCTACGAAGGGGTGGAAACGGTGGAGGGAAGCATTGAGCGCCATGCGGAAAAGGAAACCTATGCCGGCGTGATGGAGGATTTTACCTCAGGGATTACCCTGATTTATTATCTTTGCAATTCTCTGGAAGCCCATCAGTTGAAACGGATGCAGATTAAGGCGGTGCCCAAGCAGGTCTATCTGACCGGACTTTCCGTGGAAGGAAAGATTCTTCTTCCCATAGAGAAGAAGGCGGAGGATGAGTGGGTAAAGCGACAGCACTTTGTGGAGCAGATGAAGCTTTTCGAGGCGGCAAAGGCAGGAGACCAGGATGCTTTGGAAACCCTGACGGAGACCGATATGAATCTGATGTCCGAGGTGAATCAGAGAATCGAAAAGGAAGACCTGTACAGCTTGGTGGAGTCCACCTTTATGCCTACCGGAGTGGAGTGCGATCAGTATTCCATTTTGGGAGAGATTGTGAATATTCGGGTGAAGAGTAACGTCTATACCCATGAAAATATCCTGGATTTAAAAGTAAGATGTATGGACGCGGTATTTCGCGTTTGCATCAATGAAAAAGATCTTTTGGGAGTCCCCGCCATTGGCCGCCGTTTTAAGGGCAATGTGTGGATGCAGGGAGAAGTGGAGTTTTTGGAGCAAAGCTCTAATTCCTAAGTATGATTGTTTGAAAGATAGATATAGGAAATAGTAAGCGAGACAATAAAAGACCATGAAAGACAGAGAAGATATTCTTGCCCACGTGGAAGATATTTTGGCGAAAAAAACAGAAGAGCGCGGCATAGTGCGAAACAGTCCCTTTTTATCGGAAAGAGAAAGGGGACTTTTTTTAGAGAAAATCAAAAGGGAAAGAGGGGCTAAGTTTCTGCTTCTGGGAGGAGAAGAGGCGGAACGACAGGCCTTTTTCTTTTACCCAAGCTTTATGGAGGAAGAGGAGTGCAGGGAGCTGCTTTTGGAAGACAATCCTGTAGTGCTTCTGGAAATTCAGGGAAAGCAGAAAAAGTTTTCCGAAGAATTATCCCATAGAGACGTGCTGGGAGCCATTATGAGTCTTGGGATAGAACGGGAAATGCTGGGAGACATCTTCTTTCGGGATGAGAAAAGCTATGTCTACCTGCTTCGGAAAATGAAGGACTATCTTATAGAGAATTTGCAGCAGATTCGCCATACCGCTGTAGAAATCAAAGAGTGTGAGGAAGCCCTCGCCCCCAAGCAGGAAAGAATAGAGGAGCAGATTTTTGCCGCCTCCGAGCGACTGGACGGTATCGTTTCCGCAGTCTTCCACCTTTCCAGAGGAAAGGCACAGGAATACTTCGCCAAAGAACTGGTGTATAAGGACGGTTTGGCGGCGAAGGGCAGCAGCAGTCTAAAGGGGGGAGAAAAGATTTCCGTAAGAGGGCTGGGGAAGTTCCATTACCTTGGCCTTGAGAAAAATACCAAAAAGGGGAGAATGGTTTTACGGATCCTGCGATATGGATAGAGGAACTGTAACCATCGAAGGCGTTCGCTCCAATGCAGTATAGGCATGGAATCGGGCACGCTCTCGCTAACTTCGCCCCTGCGAAGGGAAGGACTGTGTTTATTGATGAGGGACGCTCCAATGCAGTATAGGCATGAAATCGGGCACGCTCCCGCTAACTTCGCCTTCGCAGCGGTACTAACTTCAAGCTTCGCTTTAGCTTGCTTTCAGTAAGTACCGGCGGGCTCAGATTGCCCTCTTCCATGCCTATACTGCATCAGTCGCTACAATTCATTGATGTTACAGTCCTTCTCTTCGCAGGTTTGCTAGTATCGGGCTCGGATTTCCCTCTTTCATGCCTATACTGCATAAGTCGCTACAATTCATTGATTGTTACAGTCCTTCTCTTCGCAGGTTTTCGCAAGTATCGGGCTCGGATTGCCCTCTTACAGACCTATTATACATCAGTCGCTTCATCTTATTGGTTTCTACAGTTCTTCGCTTCGCAAGTTTGCTAGTACCGGCGGGCTCAGATTGCCCTCTTCCATGCCTATACTGCATAAGTCGCTACAATTCATTGATTGTTACAGTCCTTCTCTTCGCAGGTTTTCGCAAGTATCGGACTCAGATTGCCCCTCTTTAAGGCCTATAGGGTAAACATTGCTCCCTATTATTTGTTTACATTAAAAAAACTTTTCATTACCGAAAACTGTACGACATTCGTGTGTTTGTTTGACTTGTTTTCTCCTCGTCTATCCATATTGAAGGATACTTAAACGGAGAACCTTTGGAGTTTTGCGTACAAGGCCTCCGGTAGGCGGAGTTCCATTTGTATTCCCTCCTCCTCGTAGGATAGGGAGAGAATTTTCCCTTCTTTTCGGATGCTGTTTTCCCAAGCCGCTTCGCTGTAGGGGAGTAGGATGGACAGGGGGCGGAGATTGGCGGAGGCTTTCTCGCTTACCGCCTCCATAAGTTCAGAAATTCCAATTCCCTCTTTAACGGAAATGTAGAGCTTTTCTCCCCTTTTCTTGGGAAGCTCCGACAGGGGAAGAACCTTGTCGCATTTGTTCATTACATAGAGCATGGGGATATGGCTTGCTTCCAGTTTTTTTAAGGTTGCTAGGGTGCTGTCCATGTGTTTTTGATAATTGGGGTCGGAATAGTCTACCACCTGTAAAATCAAATCCGCTTCAATGGCCTCTTCCAGAGTGCTGTGGAAGGCATCCAAAAGCTTGGGAGGCAGGTCTCGAATAAAGCCTACCGTATCGGCAAAAAGGAATTCCTCTCCCCGTTCTCCCTTCACATGACGAATGGTGGTATCCAGAGTGGCAAAAAGCATATCCTTTTCTTCCACCTTTTCCTTCTGACCTTCCTTACTCCAATCCAAAATGGCATTCATAAGACTGGACTTTCCCGCATTGGTGTAGCCCACCAGAGCAATTCTTGGAATATTGGATTTCTCTCTTTTCTGCCGTTTTACCCGGCGCACCTCTTCCTGCTTCTTGCATTCTCTTCTAAGAAAAGCCATTTCCTCCTGAATCTTTCGCTTGTCCAGCTCAATCTTCTTTTCTCCTGCACCACGGTTGGAAAGACCGGCACCGCCGCTTCCGCCCTGGCGGGAGAGATTTTCCCGAAGTCCAACAAGCCTGGGCAGCATATATTGAAGGGTGGCATACTGTACCTGCATCTTCGCTTCCTTGCTTCTGGCCCGTTCCGCAAAGATTTGTAAAATCACCTGAGTTCTGTCCAAAACCTCCACAGAAAGAGCCTTGGATAGGTTATGGAGCTGGGAGGGGGAGAGGGCATTTTGGAAAATGACCAGATCCGCCTCATGAAAGAGTACGGCGGATCTTACTTCCTCCACTTTTCCGGATCCGATAAAGGTAGCACTGTCCTCTCTGGCTAAGCTTTGGCTGATGCTGGTGCAGCATTCAATGGACAAGGCCTGACAAAGACCGAAAAGCTCTTCCATGTCCAGAGCAAAGTCTCTGTTCTCCGGAAATTCCACACCCACCAGAACCGCTTTTTTATTTTGAATTTGATTATTTTGCATAAAACTCCTTTATCCTTTACTCTGATATAGCTCCGCTTTTTCTCTTTTACGGAAAAACTACTTTTATTTTTTTACCTTTGGTATAGGGATGCCTTCCTCCCTTGCTACTTCCAACCACTCTGCTAAAACTATTTCAGCATTATGTATTGCTTCCGTTCTAGTCTTTCCGTCTGCAAAAAATCCTTTTAGCTCCGGAATATCTGCGATATAAAGCTTATCTTCCTCTGCCCAGTACAATTTAATTTTAAATTTTTCTCACATTTTCCCTCATAAAAGTATAAAGAAAGTTATTTATCAATACAAACAACGTTTATCTGCATTCCATAGATCATGAAAATATGAAGGGATATAAATCAATGTTATGTATTTGCCCCGGGCTATAGGTCTGGAAGGTGGGTGGTCTGAGCCCGATACTTGCGAAAACCTGCGGAGAGAAGAACTGTATCAATCAATGAATTGAAGCGACAGATGCAGTATAGGCATGAAAGAGGGCAATCTGAGCCCGCCGGTACTAGCAAACTTGCGAAGCGAAGAACTGTAGAAACCAATAAGATGAAGCGACTGATGTATAATAGGTCTGTAAGAGGGGCAATCTGAGCCCGTCAGTACTTACTGAAAGCGAGCAAAGCGAAGCTTGAAGTTAGTACTGCTACGAAGGCGAGGTTAGCGGGAGCGTGCCCCAAATACAGACCTATTATACATCGGAGCTTGTCTCTTCAATGGTTACAGTTCCTCGCTTCGAAGAGAGCGAGCTTAACGGGAGCGTGCCCGATTCCATGCCTATACTGCATTGGAGCGTCCCTCATCAATGAACACAGTCCTTCCCTTCGCAGGGGCGAGCTCAGCGAGAGCGTGTCCACATTCCAGATCTATAGCCCGGGGCAAATCTTGATTTTTTTCCTTTATATTTTCTCTTCTTCCTTCGAAGGATACCCCCAATTCCTTCCCCTCTTCTTGAAAAACCATGCCAGAGGCAGGAAGGGCAGCAGCAAAAGCAAGAAGAAGCGTAGAATCCGAAAGGCGGTATCCTGAAAAAATTCTTCCGGCATAATGTTTATCATACGGCTTAGGGCCGGATCAAAGCTCCAGTTCCCTTGAGAGAAAAAGAGCAGATGAAACTGCGTAAAGGCTTGGTCAAAGTTTTGGCTGGCGTAGAGGAAGAAGAGCAGTAGAATCACTAAAAAGCCTGCCATACAATAGAGGAAGCCTTTTCCCAGAATGGCAAGGGCCCTTCCGTGTTCTAAAATCACAAGCAGAAAGATGATAGCCAAGAGGGAGAGGAAGAACATCATGCGCAGGGTGAGGCTTAGGGTAAACAAAACCCGTACATCCGCCATGTGAGAGGCTTCATCTTCCTGATAGAAGTTTTGCTCCACACCATTTACCGAAACGGGGATAATGAGATTCTCCCGATCCCCTCGAAGGTAGCGAAGGGTTTCTCCCATAACCTTTTCCAAATCCGGTAAGGGGATGGACTCTCCCCGATTCTCCAGCAAAGCCTCTTGAACTTGGTATTTTTGAAATTCCTGTCTATAATAGGAAGGATTTCCGTAGCAGGCCAGCTCAAAGCCTGAGACGAAGAGGATAAAGACCAGAAACAAAGAAAAAAGTAAACAGGCCAAAGGATAGAATATATGTTTTAAATGGGATTTCATGATTTCCTTTCTTTTGTTCTTTGGTGTAAAATGTGTAAGGCTAAAAATCTATTTTTCAAAGATTTTCCATATTTTTTTAGTATAACACGAAGCAAGGCAGTAAAGGAGGGAAAAATGGCTAAGGACAATAAAACCAATGTATGCCGTCTTTTGGATAAGGCAAAAATTCCTTATGTAGAGCAGGAATATCCGGTGGATGAGGAGGATCTGTCCGGAGCTCATGTGGCTTCCGTCTTAGGCTTTCCCCCGGAAATTATCTATAAAACCCTGGTATTAAAGGGGGATAAAACAGGCTACTTTGTGGCAGTGATTCCGGTGCTGGAGGAAGTGGACTTAAAGAAAGCGGCGAAGGTCTCCCAAAACAAGAAGGCGGAAATGATTCCCATGAAGGATCTTCAGCCTTTGACCGGATATATTCGGGGAGGCTGTAGCCCTATCGGCATGAAAAAGCATTTTCCCACCTACTTTCAAAAGCAGGGTGAGGAGCTGGAAAGAATCTATGTTTCCGCCGGTAAGAGAGGTCTGCAAATCGGCCTGTCTCCAAAGGCCTTATGTGCCTTTGTGTCCGGAAGCTTTGAGGATTTGATTCGTGGAGGAGAAGAGTAATATGAAGGTATCGATTTTAAATTTGGTTCCCCTGAGGCAGGGAGAAAGCTATAAAGCGGCAATGGAACGGATGGTGAATCTGGCGAAGAAGGCGGAGGAGCTTGGTTATACTCGTTACTGGATTGCGGAGCACCATAACACCCATTCCGTGGCCAGCAGCGCTACCCAGCTTTTGATCCAGTATGCCTTAAGCAATACGGAAAAAATCAGAATCGGTTCCGGAGGAGTGATGTTGCCGAATCATAGCCCCTATCTGGTGGCGGAGCAGTACGGCACCTTGGAAACCCTCTATCCGGGCCGAGTGGACTTGGGGCTTGGCCGTGCTCCGGGAACGGATTTGGAAACCGCCAGAGCCATCCGAAGAGGCGTGGGCAGAGAGTCGGATTTTGAGCGGGAGGTGATGGAGCTTTCGGAGTATTTCCGGGACACGGAGGTGGTGCATGCCTACCCTGCAGCAGGGCTGAATATTCCCCTGTATATCTTGGGTTCCAGTACCGACAGTGCCTATCTCGCGGCAAGACTGGGGCTTCCCTATTCCTTTGCGGCTCACTTCGCCCCAACCATGATGGAGACTGCCATTAGGATTTATCAGGAGAATTTTAAACCCTCCGATGTTCAGGAAAAGCCCTATGTGATTTTGGGAGCAAATGCGATTCTGGCGGATACCAAGGAGGAGGCGGAGTCTTTAGCCACCACCCAGTGGCAGGCCTTCTTAAACATCATCACCAATCAGTCTCAAGGATTGCTCCCCCCTGTGCAGTCTATGGAAGAGGTCTGGAAGGACTATGTGGAGGCGGTAAGGGTTCCCCACTTCGGCCCGGTGGCATTTACCGAGGAGCTGATTCATCAGGAAAAGAGAATCGTGGAGCGGATGGGCGCCTTTTCTTTTATTGGCACCAAGGAAGAGGTGCAGGCGAAAATGCGGGAAGTGCAGGAGAGAGTGCATTTTGACGAGCTGATTGTTAACTCCTACATTTACGAAGAGAAGGCTCAGCACTATTCCTACCAGCTCTTAAAGGAGGCTTTGGAGGAGCTTTAAGAGCCGGACTTGATCTTTTAACACATTTTCCGGAATTTCCTCGGGAGGCTTTTCCTCTTAGGAGAAAGGGGCGATTAGAGATATTTTAGAAAGATTTTCTTTTCCGGCATTGTTTTAAAGTGGAAAATACAGTAATCTGATGAAAAAAAGAATCATAGGAGGAAAATACAATGGCTAAAAGTAAAGTTTTTTTATGTAAATGGTTGTCCTTACTGTGCACAGGCAAGAAAGGCCAGAGAGGAATTGATTGCCGAGAATCCTGCATACGGAAAGGTGGAGTTTGAGGAGATTGATGAGGGCTTGCATCCGGAGCTTGCAGAACAATATGATTATTGGGCTACCCCCGCTATGTTTGTGGCAGAGGAGAAGATTTATGAATCTCATATCGGAGAAAAGTTTGAAGAAGCCAAGGAAAATGTGAAGAAGGTATTGGAGAAGGCTTTAGCAACATCTTAATACAAAAAGTAGCTTTCAAAATCCCGGAAGAAGGAATTTTGAAAGCTATTTTTCTTAGAGGAAAAATGCGAGAGATAGGGCATTCTATATTCGGGAAGAGAAAATAAGGCAGAAAAATATTTGCCTAGAGGGGAAGGATGGGTTATGGAAGGAATCAGAGAAGGCAATCAAATCAGGGGAAAGCACTTTCGATTTACGGTGCTGACAGAAAGACTGCTCCGTTTGGAATACAGTGAAAAAGGGTTGCTTTGTGGATGGGGAAAGCCAGATGGCGGTAAACCGCAGCTTTCCTCCCGCAGAATTCCATTGGGAAGAGGGGAAGCAGGGAGAAGGAATTCTTCGAACCAAATATCTTCGATTGATTTATAAGGGGGGAGCCTTCAGCAGCGAAAATCTTCGGATTTTCGTCAGCGGAGATGCGGGAAATACCTCCGCCCTTTGGCATTACGGGGATAAGATTGAGAGCTTGAAGGGTACGGGCCCAGAACCTTGGACGGTATAGACGGTGCCCTGCCTCTTTCGGAGGGAATCGTTTCCCGACAGCTTTTCTCTGTTTTGGATGACAGCAAAAGTATGCTTTATAAAGACGGAAATTTCTTTGTACGAGAGGATTCGGAAGCAATCGACCTGTATTTCTTTGCCTATGGTACAGATTATAAGACGGCGCTAAAGGATTTCTTCCATTTGACCGGAGATGTTCCTCTGCTTCCCCGCTATACCCTGGGGAACTGGTGGAGCCGTTACTATGTCTATTCCGAGGAAAGCTATCTGGAGCTTATGGACCGTTTTCAAGAGGAAAATATTCCCTTCCAGGTGGCGGTGATTGATATGGACTGGCACATCACCAAGGTGCCGGAAAAGTACGGTACAGGCTGGACCGGCTATAGCTGGAATAAGGATCTTTTTCCCGATCCTCCCCGTTTTCTAAAGGCTTTGAAGGACAGAGGGATGGCTTGTACCCTAAATGTTCACCCTGCAGACGGCGTCCGGGCCTTTGAGGATTGCTATCCCGCCTTTGCGGAATTTATGGGAGTGAATCAAAAGGAAGAAGAACCGGTGCTTTTCGACCTTTTGGATGAGAAATTTAGAGAAGGATATTTTCGTTTTGTGCATCACCCGATGGAAAAGGACGGGGTAGATTTTTGGTGGATTGATTGGCAGCAGGGGGAGAACTCCGGCATGAAGGGCCTGGATCCGCTTTGGATGCTGAATCATTATCATTATGAGGATAATAAGGGAAAAAATGGAGAGAAGCGCGGTTTGATTCTTTCTCGTTATGCCGGTCCCGGATCCCACCGTTATCCCATCGGCTTCTCCGGAGATACGGTGATTTCCTGGGAAAGCCTGGATTTTCAGCCCTACTTTACCGCCACTGCCAGCAATATCGGCTACGGCTGGTGGAGTCATGACATCGGGGGACATATGTGGGGAGTGCGGGATGATTCCCTCTTTACCCGTTGGGTACAGCTGGGGGTATTTTCTCCCATCATGCGCTTACACAGTACCAACAATGCCTTTAACGGAAAGGAGCCCTGGAAATACAGCCGGGATGCGGAGGCGGTTTCCAAGAATTTCCTTCGCCTGAGAAAGGCTCTTGTGCCTTATCTTTACACCATGAACTATCTTGCTCATGTGGAAAGACGTCCTTTGATTTTGCCGCTGTACTACGAGGAGAAGCCCTGGGACGGATTGTACGATTACAAAAATGAGTATTACTTCGGAACGGAGCTGCTTTGTGCCCCCATTACGGAAAAGGAGGATCCTGTCAGTGGCTTAGGAAAAGTGAAGGCATGGCTTCCGGAGGGACGCTGGGTAGATTTCTTTACCGGAGAAAAGCTTACGGGAGGAAGAGAACTGGAGCTGTACCGCAGCCTGGAAAGCATTCCGGTTCTTGCTAAAGAGGGTACTATTCTTCCTCTGGACGGTAGAGAAGAGGGCAATGCAGTGGATGCGCCGGAGCTTATGGAGCTTCATATCTTCTCCGGGGCAGACGGAAGCTTCTGTCTGGCGGAGGACGAGCATGAGTTTGCCGACTTCCGTAAAGAAGATTGGGCATTTACCAGATTTTCCCTTCGACATGAAAGTAAGGGCGGTTCCGTGGAGGAGGTACTGCACATTTCCCCGGTGGAGGGAAATGAAAATGCCCTTCCCAAAGAGAGACTCTTCCTTCTGCACCTAAGAGGGGTTTCCTTTTTAGAAGGCTTAAGCCTGACCTACGGGGATTCGGAGCTTCCGGTAGAAGTAGGAGATTATCTGGAAGAGGAGGATGCTTTGCTCCTTTCCCTTCCTGCCTGGGACGGAAAGGAAGGCATTTGTCTTCGCTATAGCTATGATCGGGAAAAGAGAGAGGCGCAGGAGAATAAGCTCTTACAGGACAGAGCCTTTACGCTTCTACAGAATGCCCAGATTTCCTATGACGAAAAGACAAGGATTTATGCTTGCCTGGAGGAATTGGGAAAGAAGACCAGGGCAGAGATTTTGGGAGCGGTACACTCCCGCTGTACCTCGGAATCTCTACGAGGAGCCCTTGTGGAATTGCTTTCCGCAAGCGGAGTATAAGATTTAGGGGCTGTAAAAATCAAAATAGTTTTTCTACGCAATATAGGTCTGAAACGGGGTACGCTCTAGCTAGCTTAATCCTGTGTATTGAAGACTGTATTTATCATAAAGATGCGCTCAAATGCAGTATAGGTCTATAATCGGGGCACGCTCCCGCTAACCTCGCCTTCGCAGTGGTACTAACTTCAAGCTTCGCTTTGCTCGCTTTCAGTAAGTACCGGCGGGCTCAGATTACCCCTCTTATAGACCTATACTGCATTATTCGCTTCACTTATTGATTTTTCAGGTCTTCAATTTGCAGGATTTCGCAAGTATCGGGCTCAGACTACCCCATATTCAGACCTATATTGCCGAAAATCTATTATTTGCAGCTCCTTTTTGCGCTTAAAAATGCTACCTTTCCAAAGATGAAGAAAAACAAAGCCGTTCCAGGGTAAAGAAAACTAAAGGAAAAGAATGTCGAAGATAAAGAAGCGGACTTGTTTGAAATATACAAAAATAACGAAGTATTTTGTGCAGAAGCACAAAATGAAGGGGCTTGTAAAAAAGCTCCAAACTTATAGAGTAATACTATAAATAGAAAGTGGAAGAAAAACCGGACTTTCCATGGGAAGACAAGGGTAAGCAGGGAAAAATGGCGAGAAATCGATGTTTTCGTAGAGAATTAAGGAAAATACAGGGGGGAAGAAGCCGGATAATTCCGGGGAAATCTCCTGGACAAATCTTGCTTTTCTATAAGAGAAACCGTATAATATGGAGAATAACAAATTTTTTTGTCAATCTAAAAAAATATTTAGATTCACAAATAAGAGCTTCATTGTTTGGTTTCAGTTTTTTACGTATATTGCTCGCACGCCTACGGTATTTTTAGCGATAGAGATGAAAAAGCCGGAAAGGAGTTTCCCATGAGAGAACTCAAAACCACAGAGGCAGTGGGGAAAAACCCTCTGCCAGGATATTACCCAGATTATTAAGGGAGAGAAGAAGGGCCCTGTTTTCCGAAAGGGTCATGTGATTCGGGAGGAGGATATTCCCGTGCTTCTTTCTGTGGGCAAGGACCACATTTACATCTGGGAAGAGGGGGAGGATACTCTCCATGAAAATGATGCGGCAGCCATGCTCTATGAAATGGGGCGGAGCGAAAATATGCACCCTTCCGAGGTGAAGGAAGGAAAAATCGAGTTTATCGCTGATTGCGACGGTATGCTGAAGATTCAATCGGAGAAGCTTTTTGCCCTGAATTCCTTCGGGCAAATGATGATGGCCACCAGGAGGAATCACAGCTTTATCAAAAAGGGAGAGGCCTTTGCCGGCACCAGAATCATCCCCCTTTCCATAGAGCGGGAGAAGATGGAGGAAGTAAAGAAGATTGCGCCGGAGGGGGGCATTTTACAGCTTCTTCCCTTTGAAAAGAAGAAGGTGGGACTAATCAGCACCGGAAATGAAGTTTTTTACAAAAGAATCCAGGACAGCTTTACTCCGGTGGTACGGGAAAAACTTTCTCCCTATCCGGTGGAAATTATCGGTCATGTAACTTGCCCGGATGATGTGGAGCAGGAGAAAGGGGCCATACAGGACTTCCTAAGACAGGGAGCGGACTTGGTCATCTGCATGGGGGGAATGTCTGTAGATCCGGATGACCGTACCCCATTGGCGATACGCCTGTCCACGGAGGAGGTGGTAAGCTACGGGGCGCCGGTTCTACCCGGTTCCATGTTTATGCTGGCCTATGCCAAGGGAAAGGTGCCGGTTTTGGGACTTCCCGGCAGTATTATGTTTTGTCCTACCACGGTTTTTGATCTGGTATTACCGAGAATCATGGCAGGGGATATTGTGAAGAAGGAAGAAATTGACGCCCTGGGAGAGGGCGGTTTGCTATAAGACAGTTTAGCTATAAAACGAATGATCTATAAGACATTTCGCGATAGGACGTTTAGCAATAAGATGTTTTGCCAGGAAAGAAGGTTAGGCAGATGGAGAAAGCAAGAAAAGAAATCATCAGGGAGATTGCCGGGCTGAATTCTCAGGAGGAAAATGTATTGTTTCACTCCTTGGCGGAAGGCAGCTTAGGAGAGTTGGCCTTATTTTCTGCCGGAAAATGCCTAAGCCATAGCCCGAAATTTCCTTTCTTTACCCTCAGAAAAGGACAGGGAAGAATGTTTTTGGGCTAATCGCAAGGCGGGGATTTTTTCTCTGGGAGAGGGGAAATTCTTTGCGGAAACCCTGGCTTCAGAGAAAAAGCTGGTGATTTGCGGGGCAGGTCACGTGGCCATTGCCACCATTCGTCTTGGGAAAATGCTGGGATTTTCCGTGACTTGTATTGAGGATAGACCGATGTTTGCCAAGGAAGCGGAAAAGGCAGGGGCAGACAGGGTGATTTGCGAGGACTTTGCCAAGGCTTTGGACAGCTTGGAGGGAGACAGAGATAGCTACTTTGTGATTCTGACCAGAGGCCATGTGCATGACCAGATTTGCCTTCGGAGAATTTTGGAAAAGCCTAAGGCCTATATGGGTATGATGGGCTCCAGAAGAAGAGTGGCTATGATTAAGAAGAATCTTTTGGAAGAGGGATTTTCTCAGGAGCTTCTGGATTCTCTTCATAGTCCCATCGGTTTGAAAATCGGAGCGGAAAGTCCGGAGGAAATTGCGCTTTCCATTATGGCGGAGATTGTAGGGGTGAAGAGCGCCGGCAAAAATACCATCGGCTACAGTGAGGAAATTCTGGATGCGGTGGAAAAGGAAGAGAAGCTGGTGCTGGCCACCATTATCGAAAGAAAGGGCTCCGCTCCCCGTTCAGTAGGGACGAAGATGTCCATCAATCCTCTGGGAGAAATTACCGGCACCATAGGAGGGGGCTGTGCAGAGGCGGAGGTGATTCAGAAGAGCCGGGAGCTTTTTCTGGAAAATGCCCCGGAAGGCCTGCTGTATCACGTGGATTTGACGGATGATGCTGCCGCAGAAGAGGGAATGGTTTGCGGCGGAATCCTGAAGATTCTTTTGGAGAGATATTAGAGTATCGGAATTGATTGTAAGAGTCGATATTCATAGAGAATAGTGGCTACTAGCCATTGAGTCGATATATTAGAGCAAGAAAAACAGTATCAAGCTGTCAGGAGAGTAGAGGATGGAGGATAAGTTCCAAAGAAAAATCAATTATATGCGAATGTCCATTACGGATCGCTGTAATTTGCATTGCCAATATTGTATGCCCAATGGGCTGGAGAATCCTCTTCCCATGGAGCGTTTGCTGACGTATGAGGAACTTTTGCAGGTGGCAAAGGTCGCAGTAGCCTGCGGCATTACCCGCTTTAAGGTTACCGGAGGAGAACCCTTGGTGAGAAGAGGTGCTGTGGATTTTATGGCTTCCCTAAAGGCTCTTCCCGGGGTGGAGCAGGTGACGATTACCACCAACGGATTGCTGCTTTCCGATGCATTGCCAAGATTTCAGGAAATGGGATTGGACGGGATCAACATTAGCTTGGATACCTTGATTCCGGAGCGTTTTTATGAGATTACCGGTTTTGACGCCTTGGACAAGGTACTGAATGCTATCAAGGAGGCGGTTGCCAGCGGGATTCCCGTGAAGCTGAATACCGTTTTACAAAAGGGAGTAAATGAGGATGAAATCTTTGCTCTTTTGGCCCTTTGTAAGAAATATCCTTTGGATCTTCGTTTTATCGAAATGATGCCCATTGGCTACGGAAATGAGCAAAACGGCATCAGCAATGACTTTTTGTTGGAGAAGCTGAAGAAGATTTATTCGGGGATTACAAAGGACATTTCCACCCATGGAAACGGTCCGGCAAGGTATTATAAAATTCCCGGCTTTCAGGGCTCTGTAGGCTTTATCTCCGCCATGCATGGAAAGTTTTGCTCCCATTGTAACCGTATTCGACTGACCTCTACAGGAAAGATTAAGCCCTGTCTGTGCTTCGGAAACAGTATAGATGTCCGGGAATGTCTGCGAAATCCGGCATTTTCGGAAGAACAAAGGGAGGAAATCTTGTTGGGAAAGATTCAGGAAAGTATCTGGGCAAAGCCGGAAAGTCATTGCTTTGAAAAGCTTTCCGAGGTGACGGAAAAGCGGGAAATGGGAAGAATCGGCGGCTAGAATCGAGGGTATTATGGGAAAAGTATTAGCCATTTGCTTGAGCGAGCAAAAGGGAACGGAAAAATCAGAGGTAGAGGAAGCCCTGTTGGTAGAGGACTTCGGTCTTCAGGGGGATGCCCATGCCGGAAAATGGCATAGACAGGTGAGCTTATTGTCCTTTGAGAAAATAGAGGATTTTCGAAAGAAGGGGGCTCAGGTAGACTTTGGGGCCTTCGGAGAAAATCTGGTGATAGAGGGATTCGACCTGTCCAAGTATCCGGTGGGCAGTGAAATTCATGTGGGGGACTGTGTTTTAGAGCTTAGCCAGATTGGAAAGGCCTGCCACAGCCACTGCGCCATCTTCCATCGTATGGGAGACTGCATTATGCCAAGAGAAGGTATTTTCTCCGTGGTAAAAAAGGGAGGAAAGATCCGGGTGGGAGATCCGGTGGAAATCTTCCCCGGGAAAAAGGACAGACCCTTTACCGCAGCGGTAATTACCCTGTCGGACAGAGCCTCTCAAAGGGATATATGAGGATCGAGTCCGGTCCTGTGATTACAGAGTTTTTGAAAAATCAGGGAATGATAGTGGAAGAACAGCCTCCTTCCTGATGGAAGGCCGGAATTGGAGAAAGAAATCAAGAGACCGGGTGATCAGCGGCAGATTTTTGATTCTGACTACCGGGGGTACCGATTTCCGGAAAGAGATTGCACTGGAAGCTACCAAGGCAGTATGTAGAAAGAAGTACCGGGAATTCCGGTTTTACGCGCTTATAGCCCGTCCATCACCAAGAAGGCTATGTTCAGTCGTCAGACTGCAGGCATTCGAAGAAATTTGCGGGACATCTTCCGGCAGCCCAAGTACCAAGAGAATTCAACTACCTTTTTCCGGATTTATTCCACGGTTTGGGAATCCTTCAGAACGGATACGGATTAAGTACGCTACTTTTCCTGAAATTTTCGAGAGTGGGTAGATTGAGCCTGTTTTCTTTGAAGTTCTCTGAGAATGGGATAGATGAAGCTCTCACTACTTTTCCTAAAGCCTGGAGGAAGAACGAAGAGGTTGGGAGAGAAACATAAAAAGGAGAAAAGTATAAGTAAAAAAGTATTATTTGCTTTAGCCCTTGCAGCAACATTGGCTAAGAGCAGCCTGTGGAGAGGAGCAAAGAAGATTGAAACTACTGCTGTAACAACAGAGAAGGGCCTCTGAGAAGGCTAGTGAAAGGCCTGGAAATGCCACTGAGGCTGCAAAAGAGGATGGAGAGAAGTATTCGAAGCACAGGTTTTCGTAGCGCTTCTTTTAAAGAATGTGATGGAAGACCTGGGGCAGCAGTACGAGAAGGAGTATCCCTGAGGAAGCTGGTATTTAACGCGGATTCCTCCGAAAGCTTTTTAAGCCAGATTCAGGAAGGCTATGCCTGCGACATTTTCTTCTCGCTGCACAGAAGCAGATGATATTTTGAGGAGAAGGAAACCCGTGAGGGAAGAAAAAAATGAATAACAACCAGCTTGCGTAGTTACTTAGAAGGACAGCGAACCAAGGTTACCGGTTTAGAGAATTTGAAGGATGCGAAGTCCATCGCCTTGGCAGACGGTACCGTTCCTGTAGGAAAGTACACAAGACAGGCTCTTGTTGCTTTAAAAATTCTTCCCGAGACGGAGGATGTCTCCAAGATTAGTACTCAGGAAGTATCTGAAGCTTTTAGGCGGTGTAGAAATTTCTGAGCAGTCCAACGTTTCCAAGGTTTTGGCGGCAGTGGTAGAGGGATCCTCCGAAGTAGGAACCACCTATTATTCCGATACCTACGGTTATGAGGACAAGCTTCAGATTCTGGAGAAGGTGCCTTACGATTTGACCGGAAATGTCATCTATCCTATTGCGCAGATTAAGAACGAAGAAGCAAGTCAGGAAGAGCAGGATGCAGCAAAGGATTTCATTGCCTTCGTCACTTCCGACAATGCAAAGACCACCTTCCAGAAGTATTATTTCGATACTGACGTAAAATAATGATGAATGAATTATTAGCAGGACTCCGGTCATTAGACTGGAGTCCCTTATGGATATCCCTAAAGACAGCCTGCATCACTACAGTGATTTGCTTCTTTTTGGGGATTTTTTTAGCCCAAAAGGTAGGAAAATGGAAGGAGCCCTGGCAATCCATCGTAGACAGCGTCCTGACCCTTCCCATGGTTTTGCCTCCTACAGTAGCAGGCTACTTTTTGCTTTTACTTTTCAGCAAAAGACGGCCGGTAGGGATTTTTTTGTTTTCTCATTTCGGCATTAAAGTAGTCCAGTCCTTTCTGGGCTGTATTATTGCGGCTACAGTGATTTTCCCTGCCCCTGATGTATAGAAATGCCAAAGCGACCTTTGCCTTGATTCCGAAGGATTTGGTGCAGGCGGGAAGAACCTTGGGACTGTCGGAAACGAAGATTTTCTGGAAGATTATTCTGCCCCTTTCCGGTCCGGGAATCCTATCGGGCGCGGTGTTAAGCTTTGCCAGAGCTCTAGGAGAGTATGGCGCCACATCCATGCTGGCGGGAAACATCCCCGGAAAAACCGCCACCATTTCCCAAAGAATTGCCCTTGTGATGCAGGACCAGGACTATGTGACTGCGGGAGTATGGGTAGGGGTGGTGTTGCTGATTTCTCTGTTTTGCATGACGGCGTTACAGCTACTAAGCAAAAGCCGAAAATAGAAAGTTTTGAAAGGAGTTGTAATGGAGAAAGCAGAACAATCGACTTTTTGTAAGCTGTCCTTTCAGCTTCCTTTGGATAGCTTTCTTTTGGATATTCATTTTTTTCTTCTGATAAAAAAAGCGGATTGGGATTCTAGGGGGCTTCGGGTTCGGGTAAGAGTATGTGCTTAAAGAGCATTGCCGGGATTGTGACGCCCGAGCAGGGGAGATTCTGCTAGGGATTCCTGTTTATTTTCCTCTTCGAAAAAAATCAATCTGCCGCCTCAAAAGCGAAGAATCGGCTATCTTTTCCAGTCCTATGCCCTTTTTCCCCATTTGACGGTGTGGGAAAATATTGCCATTGCTATGCAGGGTAAGGAGAATAAAGAGAGCAGGTCGGAGCGGATTTTTGCTTTGCTCCGAAAAAAATGGAGCTTTCCGGATTGGAAAAAGCGTTTTTCCCGGGGAGCTTTCCGGAGGACAGCAGCAAAGGGTTGCCTTTAGCCCGAATCTTTGCCAATGAGCCGAAAATGATTCTTCTGGATGAGCCTTTTTCCGCCTTGGACTTGTATTTACGGGATAAGATGCAGGAAGAGCTGATGCTGCATTTGGAGGAGTTTCCGGGGCAGGCCATCATGGTTTCCCATTCTCGGGATGAGATTTACCGCTTTGCAGAGGAAGTGATTATGCTGCAAGAGGGGAAGGTGATTGGCCAGGGTGAGACCAGGGAAGTTTTCCGACAGCCCAAGAACCGTCAGGCAGCTATCTTGACCGGATGCAAAAATATTGCTAAAGCGAAAAAGATAGGGAGAGCATAGCATTTTCATAGAGGACTGGGGGCTGGAGCTTACGTTGGAGCGGGAGATTCCGGAAAAGCTTTCTGCCATCGGCTATCGTGCCCATGATTTTGTTCCGCTTTTTTCCGGAGAAGAGGAGAATTCTGTGCCGGTGAAACTGCTTTTCCAAGGCGGAGCTTCCTTTGAGCAAAAACTTTTATTTTAAGCCGGAAAAAGGGTGAGGGTGAAATTTGCTTTTTGGTGCAAAGAGACGGTCCCTATGGTAAAATGCAGGAGATTCCCAAGGCTTTACAGCTTCGGGAAGAGAAGTTGCTCCTTTTGACGGAGGAAAATTAAAATACAGGATGTTTAGCATTTTATCGGCGGAGAATTAAAATATAGGATGTTTAGCATTTTATCGGCGGAGAATTAAAATATAGGATATTTAGCATTTTGCCGGAGTGAAATTAGAAGCATAAATCTTGGAGATTAGGAGAAATATGGGAGAATTTAGTCATTTTGATGATCAGGGAAATGCCAGAATGGTGGATGTTTCCGGAAAGGCGGATACAGAAAGAACCGCTGTGGCCAGAGGAAATATTTTCCTCAGTAAAGAAGCCATGGAGGCGGTGCTGGGAAGAAAGGTCAAAAAGGGAGATGTGTTCACCGTGGCCCAGGTAGCCGGGATTATGGGGGCTAAAAAATGCTCGGAGCTGATTCCCCTTTGCCATATTTTGCCTTTGCAATCTGCCAAGATTTCCTTTCAGGTTTCGGAGGAAGAGGGAAGGATTACGGTGGACTGCCTTTGTAAAACTGCCGGAAAAACAGGGGTGGAAATGGAGGCTCTCACCGGTGTTTCCGTAACACTTCTGACCATTTACGACATGTGCAAGGCCATTGACAAAAGGATGCACATGGAGGGGATTCACCTTGTGGAAAAGCAGGGAGGAAAGAGCGGTGCCTTCTATTACGAAGAGGAGAAGAAATGATTTATCTGGATCATGCAGCCACAACAGCGGTATCAAAGAGTGTCAGGGAAGCTATGCTTCCCTATTTTTTTCTGAGGATTACGGGAATCCGTCCTTCTCTATCTTTTTGCCCAGAAGGCGAAAAAAAGGCGGTGGAGGACAGTAGGAGAAGCATTGCCGGACTTTTGGGGGTAAATCCAAGGGAAGTTTATTTTACCTCCGGCGGGACAGAGGCGGATAACTGGGCGATTCTTTCTGCGTTTTATTCCGTTATGGGGAAAAAGAGCAGCCCATCCGGATCCGATGCAAAGCAAATGAGCAGTCTATCCGGCTCCGAAGTAGCAGGTTCCGAAGTAGCAGGTCAAAAGCAAAGACAGCCCCATATTATCTGTTCCGCCATAGAGCATCATGCTATTTTGGAAAGCTGCAAATTTGCGGAAAGTCTGGGGGCAAGAGTCAGCCGGATTCCGGTGGACAGTGAGGGATTTTTGGACTTGGAAGCCTTGGAGCAGGCCATTACAGAGGATACGGTTTTGATTTCCGTGATGGCTGCCAACAATGAAATAGGAACGATTCAGGATTTGCGGGCTATCGGAGAAATTGCGAAAAAGCATGGGGTGCTTTTTCATACGGATGCGGTGCAGGCTTTCGGGCAGATTCCACTGTTTTTAGAGGAAATGGGGATAGACCTGCTTTCCGCCAGTGCCCACAAGCTTCATGGACCCAAGGGCGTTGGACTTTTGGTGATTCGAAAGGGCGTTCGTCTTCCGGCCTTCCTTCATGGGGGAGCCCAGGAGCGGGGCTTTCGTGCCGGTACGGAAAATGTTCCCGGTATCGTAGGCTTTGCCAAGGCGGCAGAGGAGGCCTTTGCCGGCATGTCGGAAAGAGAGAAAAGAAAACGGGAGCTTCAGAAGCTGTTCTTCAGAAGACTTTTGGAAGAGGTGCCCGGAATCAAGATTACAGGGGTGAATCCGCTGGAAACATCCGAGGAAAATAGACTTTCCGGCAACGTGCACATTTGTATAGAGGGAATAGAGGTGGAGAGTCTCTTGCTGCTTTTTGGATCGAAAAGGGGATTTGTGCCAGTGCCGGTTCTGCCTGTGCCAGCGGTTCCGTGGAGCCAAGCCATGTACTTTTGGCTATGGGAAAAAGCCATGTGGAGGCCTATTCCGGACTGCGTTTAAGCTTTGAAGAGGACTTAAAGGAAGAGGAGCTGGAGTTTACCGTGGAGGCGATTCGAGAAGGGGTAGAGCGCTTAAGGCGGGAATAAATATCATATCCGTATACGGATATTATCCGAATGTGGAGTATAGGAGAAGAGGCTAAGCCATTGTAAAATAGGCTGAGAAAGGCTTCTTCTTTTTTTACTTAGGAGGTTCCTATGCTTGGAAAGATGAAACGACATAAAATTAGTAGAGAAGAAAAGAGAGCGATTCTTGCAGAGTTCACTTTAATGGATGATATCTTTATGAGGGTAGTTTTGCAGGATATAAAATGCACGGAATATATCTTGAAAGTTCTTATGGAGAAAAAAATCAAAGTGAAAGAACAGCACTTACAAATGGACTTAAAGAATTTGCAAGGTCGTTCTCTTCTTTTAGACTGTCTATGCGAAGATGAAGATGGAAAACTCTATAATATTGAAATGCAGAACGATCTGGAAGGAGCCAGTCCCAAAAGGGCAAGGTATCATGCCAGTCTATTAGACATGCATAGTTTAGATGCCGGAGAAAAGTTCACACAATTACCGGAAAGCTATGTTATATTTATCGTGAAAAAAGATATACTGAATTTGCAGAAACAGATTTATTATGTGGATAGAAGGATTAGAGATTCGGAAGAATACTTTTTAGATGGTTCACACATCATTTACTTAAATACTGAGATTACGGAAGAAAATGCTTTTGGGGATTTGGTAAGGGATTTTCAAAGGAAAAATCCGCAAGAAATGCATTCGGCTGTTTTGGCAAGAAGAGTGAAGGAATTAAAGGAATCTTCCATGGAGAGAAAAAGGGGGACGGCGATGAATATGGCATTGGAAAAAAACTCTTGGCAGTAGGTCGGGAAGAAGGCAGAGGAAGGTAGAGAAGAAGGAGAAAGCAGAACTGCTCAATTGATGGGAGTTCTTGTGGAACAGGGCAGGTTAGAAGATATTAAAAAAGCTTCTTTGGATCAGGAGTTTCGGAAACAACTACTAAGGGAGCTAAAACTCTAAGGTAAAGTAAGAGACTTTCGAATTCTAAATATATTTGAAAGAAGGAAGAAAAATTCTTGACAACAGATTTACATATGATAATATATTCACATGTAAATCTGTTGTTGCTTTTTGAATGGTTTTTTACAGTTGCCATTCATTATGCAAGAGAAGAGGGACTTTACAAAAATTTTTACCATAAAGCTCGTAAAGCTCGTAAAGCCCGTAATCTCAGAAAGGAGAGGAATGAGTCAAGTGATTGCCTTGGAACATCAAAGAGCAGATAGTCATGCAATGATTTCTGAGGATAGCTTATGTGATTTAGCGGAAGTGTTTAAGGTCTTCGGAGATTCCACCAGAATCAAGATTCTCTACGATTTGTTTGAAGGAGAAAAATGTTACGGAGATTTGTCAGGACTTGGAAATGAATCAGTCCGCCATTTCTCATCAGTTAAAGATTCTTCGTACCGCCCGCTTGGTTAGCGGAAAAAGAGTGGGGAAAAGCATTCTCTACTCCTTGGCGGATGAGCATGTCAAGACCATCATTGCCATGGGCATTGAGCATATCGAAGAATAAAAAGAAGTGATGAGAAATCAATGAGAAATCATAAGAACAGAAACTATTTACTATAGGAAACAATAAAAAAATCAATATAGAAAAGAGGAGAAAAAATGAAGAAGAAGTTTGAATGTGAAATTGATTGTGCAAATTGTGCGGCTAAGATACAGGAAGCTATCGGAAAGATTCCGGGAGTACAGTCTGTAAAGCTAAACTTCATGATGCAGAAGTTTACCTTGGAGGCGGAGGATGATCGCTTTGAGGAGATTTTGCAGGAAGCCATCCGTATCGGAAAGACCATTGAGCCGGACTTTGCAGTAAAGGGCGTGTAAGAGAATAAAGTCCAAAGCTTGCAGTACTATGAGTAGAGCATTGAAGCGGATTATCAGAGTAAGTACCGGAAAAAGCAATAGTTTAGAGTAAAGTATAGAGTAGAAAAAATATAGTAAAGAAGAGCAAAGCATAGAGTAGAAAAAATATAGTAAAGGGGAAATACCATGTCAGAGAAACTTATTCGGGAAAGAAACAAGCTTCTTCTTTCCGTCATCTTATTCTTAATCTTATTGATTGTGGAAAAGACGGGGATTCTTCCCTTCCTTCCGGAGCATTCTCTTTGGTATCTTCCGCTTTATCTTATTCCTTATTTTTCTCAGCGGTCTTTCCGTGGTAAAGGAATGTTTTCTGGGAATCAAAAAAACAGGCGTCCCTTTGATGAAGCCTTATTGATGACTGTGGCCACCTTAGGCGCCTTCCTTTCCGGAGAATTTGCGGAAGCGGTGGCGGTAATGGTCTTCTATCAGATGGGAGAGCTTTTCCAAAGCTATGCGGTAGGAAAAAGCAGAAAGTCCATTAAGGAGCTGATGGATATTGTACCGGAGCTGGCCCACATTGAAAGGGAAGACGGCACCGTAGATACCGTGGATCCGGATGAGGTAGAAGTAGGGGATATGCTTTTGGTAAAGCCGGGAGAAAGAGTGCCGGTGGACGGCATTGTCCGTCAAGGAGAAAGCATGGTAAATACGGCAGCCCTTACCGGAGAGTCCGTCCCCAGAGAGGTATTCCCCGGAGAAAAGATTATTTCCGGCTGTATCAATGGAGAGGGCATGCTTCGTGTAGAGGCTTTGAAGGCCTTTGAGGATTCCACTGTTTCCAAGATTTTGGAGCTGGTGGAGGAGGCCTCCGAGAAGAAATCCAAGGCGGAGAACTTTATCACAAAGTTTGCCCGGATTTATACCCCGATCGTAGTATATTCGGCATTGGCATTGGCTATACTGCCAAGCCTTGGCCTGTTCTTGGGAACAAAAATAGGCCTGGTGTCTCCGGAGTTTTTCGCAGCCCATCCTCCCCTTACCTGGTTATATCGTGCCTGTACCTTTTTAGTAGTGTCCTGTCCCTGCGCCTTGGTGATTTCCGTGCCCCTGTCCTTCTTCGGAGGAATCGGTGCGGCTTCCCGAGAGGGTGTACTGGTAAAGGGCTCCAACTATCTGGAGCTGGTATCCAAATTAAAGGTTGTAGTGTCCGATAAAACAGGAACCCTAACCAAGGGGAATTTCGCCGTGCAGGAGATTGAGCCTTGGGAGGGAATTTCCAAGGATGAGCTTCTTCGCACTGCCGCTATGGCGGAAAATGGTTCCACCCACCCCATCGGGCTTTCCATTCTCAGCGCCTACAAAAAATGGATGGAAGATTCTTCGAAGGCTAATGCTTCTCCGGAAGATGTCGTAGTAGAAAATGATCCGATGAAGCATTCTTCCGGAAAGGAAAGCAACAGTCTTCCTTTCCCGGAAAATACGGAAAATCGCAGCGGTGCAGGCTTGATTTCCATTGTGGAAGGGTGCAAAATTTTAGTGGGAAAGGCCAAGCTTTTAGAGGAAGAAGGCATTTCCGTACCACAGCAGGATGAGGGAGCTGCCACCATTTGCCTGGTAGCAAAGGACGGTCAGTATCTTGGAAGAATCTTGATTGCGGATGAGGTGAAGGAAAGCAGTAAGGAAGCAGTTTCGAAAATGAAGCAGCAGGGCATTGAAAGTGTGGTTATGCTTACCGGAGACAGTACTCCTGTAGCGGAGGCGGTAGGCCGGGAGCTGAATTTGGACAGCGTTTACGGAGAGCTGCTTCCCGCCCAGAAGGTGGAGAAGGTGGAGGAAATCCTTAGCTCTTTAAGTGGAGAAGGAGAGAAGCGTAGCGGTTATCTTGCCTTTATCGGAGACGGTATCAATGATGCACCGGTGCTTTCCCGGGCGGATGTGGGCATTGCCATGGGGGCTATGGGGTCGGACGCTGCCATTGAAGCAGCGGATGTGGTGATTATGGATGATGACCTAAGCCGAATTCCCACTCTCATTGCCATTGGAAAGAAGACCATGAGGATTGCGATGCAGAATATCGTTTTTGCCCTTGCGGTAAAGTTCCTGGTGCTCATCTTAAGTGCCGTAGGACTTGCCAATATGTGGGCAGCAGTATTCGGAGATGTGGGGGTTACTGTCATTTGCATCATCAATGCTATGCGACTGATTCAAAAACCCGAAATCTATCTAAAAAGAGAAGGAGAATTCTGAGAAAATGGAGAAGAAGCTGGATTTTTATATCGGTGAGTCCTATGGGGAAACCAGGATTGGTGTTTTTGACCATATGATGCAGCTGGGGGCTGTGGTGCTATTACCGCCTGCGACAGTTCGATTTATCTTGCTCTGCACCATGGAAAAAAATCTTTATATTCCGGGAATTTGGAAAAATTAGATCAGGACGAGTACCTTTATTTTACCGAAGAAATGAAGAAATACCTGCATCCCCGTTGGTCCGGCATTGATAAGCCGGAATTATATGTGGAGGGATACCAAAATTTCCTTAAGGATCATCAGGAGGAAAATCTGATGATGACCATAGTTCCCGGAGCGGAAAATGTTGCCAAAGCGAAAGAATGTATTGTGGAACAGATTGATAAAAATCTTCCTGTTCCCATTCTGATTCTGAATCATCAGAACCCGGAAATAGATGACTATATCTGGCACTGGTTTTTGCTGATAGGCTACTGTTATCAGGGAGATGACCCCTTGGCGGAGGGAAATGATTTTCAGGTGCAGACCGTTACCTACTCGGAAGCGGCTTGGGTTTCCCTGGAGGCGCTTTGGGATACAGGCTATAAGACCAAAGGCGGTTTGATAAAGTATCATTTACTATAAAACAAACGGGGATGGAAAAATAGATAAAGCCTTCCTTTCGGTATAGGGTTAAAACTCGGGCACGCTCCCGCTAACCTCGCCCTGCATCGGGTACTAAGCGAAAAACTGCAGTTCCTTTGTTTTTCGCAAGTACCGGCGGGCTCAGATTGCCCTCTTTTTAACCCTATACTTCAGGAAGATTTGCTTTACTATATTTTCCATCCCCTGTTTTTTTAGTTCTATTTTGTCGTCTTCCTTTATAGCATCGATAATTCACCCAAAGCGATGAAGTTCTTCATTTCCTCCGTAATCCACTTGTCCTTATGGTAGAAGAGCTGACGATACATCTGCATCTCAAAGTCCTGCACCTTCAGAAGCCGTAGGCTTCCGTTGTTCAGACTTTCCTCCACGGCGTATCTGGGGAGGAAGGAGAGTGCCTGGTTTTCTTTAATCAATTCGATAATTACATCCGGATTTCTGGTTTCAAAGAAGGGGCGTATACCCAAATGCCGGGAAGCCAATTCCTGCTCTAAAGCGTATCGGTAATGGAATCCTTCTCCGTTAGGAAGAAGGGCTGGTTTAAAAGCTCAGCCAAAAGATATTCTTCCTTTTTCGGTAGCTTAGCATCTGTGGAAGCCACAAAAACCACAGACTCCGGCTCCTCTAAAGTCTTCTCCCAGTTCTGTCCGTAAACCTTCTGGTCGATGTAATAGGCCAAATCAATCTGGTTATGATCCAGCATCTCGTTCAGCTCCTTCGGTGTTCCGGAGCGAATTTCCAAAGCCACGGTAGGGTAGTGCTTATAGAAATAACTGACTACCTTCGGCAGTTTAAAGCTGAGCAAGGACTCCAGAGTGCCAACACGCAACCTGTGATCCTTTACTACGGCATTTCCCAACATCGCATGGACATCATCCACTTTTTCGAAGGATTTCATTGGCATACATCAGAAACTTCCTTCCGGGAGGGGTTAATTCCACGTGCCTTCCCACCCGGTCAAAAAAGCGGGTGTTGAATTCCAGCTCCAGTTGGCGAATCTGAATGGTTACTGCCGCCTGGGTGTAGCCCAGGGCTTCTGCCACTTGGAAAAGCTTTGTAATTCAACGATTTTTATAAAAGAATGCAGTTGTCTAATTTCCATGATGTCTATCCTCCACGCATTATCTTCTCAGTATATAACCAATATTCAATTTTTTGTTGAAAACGACCTATAAAATTTATTTCCGTTTAATGCAAAATATCTTATAATAAAAAAATTTTCCTATTGACTTATATTTATTTTTATCACAGAAGGAAGAAGGGGAAAGGAACGCTTTTCTGAAGATTCTAAAAATTCTACGCATTTTCAAGGCGAATTCTACGCATTTTCAAGACGTATTCCGTCACGGCGTCTCGAGAGGAGACGAAACAAGGCCGAAAACCTGCCGGAGGCAAGAAGGAAAATAAGTAGGGAAAGAATAGTCTTCTTATAGAATGTACGGGAAAATAATTTTGACATAGTCAGAGTCGGAGAGTATGATAGGGAACGGCGTAAATGTACGAAGAAAATTGAATAGACTGAGATTCCCTGAGAATAGCTACAAAGGAGGATAAAGTGGAGAAAATCAAAAAAATATCGGAGAAGAAGCTATTTACGATGCCAGAGTCTTGGGAAAAAGGAAGGTTTGTGGTCTTAGGATTACAACATCTTTTTGCCATGTTCGGAGCAACGGTGTTGGTACCCTTGCTGACCGGCTTGTCCATTTCCACCACCCTGCTTTTTGCGGGACTGGGCACACTTTTGTTTCACTTTCTTTCAAAGAATAAGGTGCCCGCGTTTCTAGGCTCTTCCTTCGCCTTTTTGGCAGGGTATATGAGTATAGCACCCAATAAGGAGCCGGAGCTTCTGCTCTACGCCTGCTTCAGGGGTAGCCTGCGCAGGACTGATGTATCTGGTGCTGGCCTTTCTCTTTCAGGCCTTTGGAGCCAACCGGGTTATGCGATATTTTCCGCCGGTGGTTACAGGACCGATTATCATTGCCATCGGGTTAAACCTTTCCAAGTCTGCAGTGGAAAAACTGTTCCAGCAACTGGGGACTGGCTCTTCTGGCTATCTGCGTAGTCATCTTTTTGCAACATTTTTCGGAAAAAGGAATGGTGAAAAATCATTCCCATCCTGCTGGGGGTTCTGATATCCTACAGCTTTGCGGCAGTTTTAGGCTTTGTGCCCTTTGACAGTATTAATGAAGCGCCGATTTTCGGCTTTCCGATAGACTATCACAGAACGGTTTTCTCCCTATTTACAGAGGGTAAGCTGGATCCGGCTCTACTTCTGAGCAGCAGCTTGACCATTATCCCCATTTCCTTTGCAACCATGATGGAGCATATCGGTGATATCTCCGCCATCTCCTCTACAGTAGGCATTAACTATCTGGAGGATCCGGGCTTACACAGAACCCTTTTGGGAGACGGTTTGGCCACAACGCTTGCTTCCCTCTTCGGTGCTCCTGCCAATACAACCTACGGAGAAAATACCGGTGTGCTGAGCCTTACCAAGGTTTATGATCCCAGAGTCATTCGTCTGGCGGCCTGCTTTGCGGTACTCCTTAGCTTCTGCCCGAAGTTTTCCGCAGTGATTGAGGCAATGCCTCAGGCCATTATCGGCGGAATCTCCCTGGTGCTTTACGGCATGATTTCCGCAGTGGGTGTTCGAAATGTGGTGGAAACCAAGGTGGACTTCTCCAAGAGTAGAAATATCATTGTGGCGGCTATGATTCTGGTCTTGTCCATCGGTATCAACTACTCCTCCGAGGGAGCCCTGCATTTTCAGCTCTTCGGGATTCAGATTGCCTTCTCCGGAATTGCCACAGGCTCTTTAGTAGGAATTCTGTTAAATGCCATCCTGCCGGATAAGGATTATGAATTCGCAGAGAACAAGCCAAACGACACCGGTGTGGATTTACAGATTTCACAGGGAAAGAGCTTGTTATTCGAAATTGCAACAAAATACGGTGACAAAGAAAAGAAGGATTAAAGACAAAAAAGGACTGTATTTCACAGTCCTTTTTGTGATTATGCTACTTTACTCTGTCACCGCTTTTGGTTTATATCCTGCTAACATAGCGTGTCCTGTGATAAAGCACATCACATTCCAACAACTGCTACAACTGCCCAGAATTAATGTTTCTTCAGCATCTTAAAATCTCCTTTCTTGATGTACCCAAACCCTGTGTTACTTTGTAGGGTATCCGTTGATGGGTGTAGTTCTAATTATTGTTCTCAAATCAATATGTTAGCATACTTTTACGAACCTTAAAAAAACATATCAAATTATTTTTTTCCTTTTTACAAGTTCCAAATACCGATACATACTGGCTGGGAGCAGGACAGCCTATTCCCTACAGTTTTTTTACAGAGCCCTTCATAGAGAAGATGCCTTTTTGATAAAAGCTGTCGTATGATATCAAGCTTTTTCTGAATGACTTAGATCACTGAAAGAAAGGGACTTGTTTATTCTATTTAATATTTCATCTATAGTATTTGAAATATTTTTCCGAAAAATATTGTTTGCTCATCATTTCCCTTTATTTCTATGGAAATATTTTTGGATACATAATTATCCGGATGACATAGAGAAAAAAAATTAGATTTGATAGTTCTTTTGTATCGATTGTCATCAAAGTTTATATTCAGCCCGCCTACAGCTTTGCTGTTTTCGTCCTTTATAAAAAGGGTAGAGCATCTTAGAATCTTGCCATTGGCGGAAAGGGCTCTATAATTTGCCTGCCATTTTTCTTTAGCGGACTCCTCGCTTTGTAAAATGCTTTTCATTGTAGGACTGAGCTGATCTCCATTTTTTTCTGCCACTGATATCCCCGTTAAGGATATATAGAATCTGCTTTAGATCATATACTATAATTTCGTAATCAGGTCCCAGTACCGTGCCTAAAAAATCAGAAAGATTAATATATTTTTTTATATCCAATTCATTCATAATCGCTCCAAATTCTATTTGTAAACTTTCAGCACACAAAAATTTTATAAAACAGCCCTAATTTATTATAGCAAAACTTCATGCTCCTAAAATCGCTTTTTTTAAGCAAAAATCACCAAAATGACAAATTTGGGGTATAGAGATAGATGGAAAAAGAAATGAGAAAAAAATTCTCAAGAAAATTCTCAAATATTATTTGCTGCAAAGACATATAGGAAAAACAAAGGCTTTTTTTATACATGTATGCAGAAACCTAGTGTAAAAGGCAAAGAAAAAAATCCCATAAAATTTATCAAATCACTATTTTTGTTATTTCTGAAGCTGTGTTTCAAAAAGCTGACATTTGTACAAAATACACATAAATACACTAAAATATCGCCAGAAATAGCTTTTAATTAAAACAATATTGACAAGTGATTAAAAGGGTGATAAATTATTCTCATAGCAATATGCTTATAATAATATATTTAAATATATAAATTTTTGGCTATTACACATAGTGATATATTGCTTAAAGTGGTATTTCGATTTTGCTTCAAGGTATTGTAATACCGTCCGCCAGTCGTTTCTTACGATGACCGGGGTATCAAAATATATTTTTATATATGGAGGTATTAAAATGGAGTACGAGAAAATGTTAGGTGTAGAGGCACCAAAGTCATGGACCCATGTAGTGAGAGAAGTTCCTACAGTTACCCAGGAGCAGAGAAGAAAAGCTCTGGAAATGACGCATTACAATGAGTTTGCTTTTCCGGCAGGTCTTTTATACATTGACTGTCTTTCCGATTCGGGTACTACATCCATGACAGACACACAGTGGTCAGCGATGTTCCTTGCAGATGAATCTTACGGAAGAAACAAAGGATATTATGTTCTTTTGGATGCATTCAGAGATGTATGGGAAAGAGGAGACAATCAGAAGAGACTCATCAACTACATCAAGGAAGGTGTAGACAAGGATGATGTAGAAAAGATGATGAATGAAGTGTATCTGGTGGACTATGAGGGCGGATTTATCAATGGCGGTAAGTATCAGCTTTCCAGACCCAATACCTTTATCGTTCCTCAGGGACGTTGTGCAGAGGCACTTTTGTTTGATGTATTAAAACCATTATTTGCAAAGAGATGGCCGGGCAAAGTATTCACGATTCCATCAAATGCTCACTTTGATACTACAGAAGGTAATATCAAACAAATGGGCAATGTACCCAGAAACCTTTTCCATAAAGAAATCTTATTTGAGGTACCAAAGAGCGGAAAAATATGAGAAGAATCCTTTTAAGGGAGATATGGACATTGATAAGCTTTAACCAGCTTATTGAGGCTGTAGGCGTAGAGAATGTTCCGCTAATTTATTCTACAGTTACCAATAACTCTGTATGCGGACAGGCTGTTTCCATGAAGAATATCAGAGAGGTTTCCAAGATTGCACACAAGTACAATATTCCATTTGTTATGGACGGTGCAAGATGGGCAGAGAACTGTTACTTCATTAAGATGAATGAAGAGGGCTATGGGGACAAGTCTATCTGTGAAATTGCAAAAGAGATGTTCTCCTACTTTGATGTGGTTTCCGCATCCCTTAAGAAAAACGGACACGCCAATATGGGTGGCATTTTGGCTTTCCGTGACAAGGGGCTTTTCTGGCAGAAGTTCTCAGAGTTTAATGAGGACGGTAGTGTAAAGACAGATATCGGACATCTTTTGAAGGTTCGCCAGATCTCCGCTTATGGAAATGATTCTTATGGCGGAATGTCCGGACATGATATTATGGCGCTTTGCCAGGGTATGTATGAAGAGGCAAGATTTGACTACCAGGACGAAAGAGTAAGACAGTGTCAGTACTTGGCAGACGGTCTTACAGCAAACGGTGTTCCTGTAGTACAGCCTGCAGGAGGACACGGAATTTATATTGATGTTGATAAGTTCTTTAACTATAAGAGAGGTCATGAGAGCTTTGCAGGACAGGCACTTTCTCTGGAGATGATTCACCGTTACGGTATCCGCTGTTCAGAGCTTGGAGATTTCTCTATGGAATATGATCTGAAAACTCCTGAGCAGCAGAAGGAAGTATGTAACGTTGTCCGTCTGGCGATTAACAGAAGTCAGTTTAGTAAGCAGCACATGGACTATATTATTGCAGCGCTGACACAACTTTATAAAGACAGAGATACAGTTCCAAATCTAAAGATTACCTTTGGTCATACATTACCAATGAGACATTTCCATGCATGGGCAGAGCCATATGCTCCATCTAAGGAAGAAATGTGTGATGAAGGAAATTATGGATATTGGGAAAAATAAAGGAAAATAAATGAGATATCGTAGGATATGCCGGCGATACTCGTAAAAAAATAAAATATCTTGGCGTCCGGTCTTGTAGAGACCGGACTGCTATCCACAAGAGGGACTTACATTTTTATCAAGATGGAGGAAGCTTATGGGTTCAGATAATACCGCTGTAAAGCAGGATGGATTTAACTCACAAATAGGTTTTATTATAGCCTGTGTAGGTTCAGCCGTGGGTATGGGCAACCTGTGGAGATTTCCGGTGCTTGTGTCAGCCTGGGGAGGAATGACCTTTTTAATCCCTTACTTCCTATTTGTTATATTGATAGGCAGTACAGGAGTTGTGGAAGAAATCGCACTGGGAAGAAGCACGGGGAAAGGTCCTATAGGAGCATTCGGCGCTGCTATGGAACATGCCGGAAAAAGCAGAAAACTGGGTGAGAGCATAGGAATTATACCGACAATCGGTTCTTTGGCTCTTGCTATAGGCTATTCCTGCGTAGTAGGCTGGATCTTTAAATATGTTGTCATGGCATTTACAGGTAAGCTCTTTGGAATGGGCACCAATATGGATGTCATAGGAGGAACTTTTGGATCCACCGCTACGGCTTTCGGAAATAATATATGGATCATTATAGCGCTTATTGTGAATTTCGCCATTATGGCATTTGGAGTTGCGGATGGTATAGAAAAAGCAAACAAGTTTATGATGCCGCTGCTTTTCGTAATGATGATTGGACTGGCTATTTACATAGGAATTCAACCGGGGGCAGTGAACGGATACAAGTATATCTTTACTGTAAATCCGGAGGGATTAAAGGATGTAAGACTTTGGATATTTGCATTCGGACAGGCGTTTTTTTCCCTTTCTATTGCAGGTAACGGCACAGTGATTTACGGCTCCTATCTCAGTAAGAAAGAAGATGTACCTTTCTCTGCAATGAACATAGCTATATTTGATACATGTGCGGCACTGCTTGCAGCGCTGGTTATTATTCCTGCTATGGCCACATCAGGAGCAGAGCTTAGTGAAGGTGGTCCGGGACTCATGTTCATTTACCTTGTAAATATCATGAATCAGATGCCCGGTGGTATGATTGTAGGAATTATATTCTTTGTATGTGTTACCTTTGCAGGACTCAGCTCCCTTGTGAACCTGTATGAGGCGCCTGTAGCCACATTGCAGCAGCAGTTTAAGCTCAGCAGAATACAGTCGGTAGGAATTATCGGAGTAATCGGTGTAGTGGTTGCAGTATTGATACAGGGAATTGTAGGCAGTTGGATGGATGCGGTATCTATCTATATTTGCCCTATTGGTGCGGTACTTGCTTCAGTAATGCTGTTCTTCATATTTGGAAAGCAGTATACAATGGAAGCGGTAAATACAGGTGCAAAGAAGCCTAAAGGAGATACCTGGTTCTTCTTGGGTAAGTATGTTTATACAGGGCTTGCCTTACTTGCACTTATAGCAGGTGCATTTTACGGTGGAATCGGATAATCAAGCTATAATAGAATAAGAATAAACCTTTTCATAATAAAAAAGGGGCTGTAAAAATGAAGTGATTTTTTTACAGCCCCTTGTTTTAATATCCCTGTTTATGCTTTTTCTTTTAAAAGCATTTCTCCTACCATTCTACCCGCAGCTCCACCGGATTGCACTGCTTCGGCAATGCTTTGGGAGGGGGCAAGACTTTGTCCTGTCAGAAAAAAAGTCGGGGGGAGCCTGTTTTCTTCTCTTCTTCTATAAGAACAGAAACAGTGGCATTTTCCTCCGGAGTAAATGCTCCTACAGCCAAGACTAAAGCCTTACTGATAAAGAAGCGTTCTCCTTCCTTCGTTTTAGCCTTTAAGAGATAGCGATAAGCAGAAGCTTCGCCTTGGGAATGCACTATCGAAAGAGCCTCCCTTGAAAGAACATAAATATCCTCTACTTCCACACCCTCTTGATGAGCGACTCCATAATTTTCCAGAAAAAGGGAAAAATGGGAAAGAAGCTCTTTAGACTGAATGGTCTTTGCAAAGAGCCCGCTTATCTCTTCCGTGCTTTTCCCTAAACGCCCTCCAAGGCTTTCTTCTTTTTCCAATAAAAGACTGTTTTCAATCCCAAGATCCGCTGCGGCAGAGATGGCGGCTAAGCCGGAACAGCCGCCTCCCACCACCAGCAAATCAGAAAAAAAAGACTCTTCCGCTTTGGGAAGAGTCAAATTTTCGCAAGTGCGGAAAATCAATTGTGGGCATCCCCCATCATGAATTCAACAACCTTCTTCATGTCCTCCGGCTCATGAACAATCAGTTCCAGCTCTTTAATATAAGCCTTGTCCAACATCTGAGACATCATCAGCATTTGGGAGAGCTTGGACTTCAAGTTAATTCGGTCTCCTTCCGGAGAAACCAACTCTACCTTTCCGTGTAAGTCATTCAATAGCTTAAATAAGCCTTTCTACGTTGTTTACGTTTTTCGATTTTTCATAGAATTCCCTTTCTCTAAGTCATGTACTGCGCGTAGTGCGATGAGTTCACCTTAGTATAAAGCGGAGGAAAATGCAAGAAGAAATCTTTTGGAGAAAAGAGGAAATTTCTTTGCTGCTTTCTCCGCTTATTTTCCCGGAAAACATCGTATTTCACAAAAAAGAGAAAGAAAATCATTTTTATGGCAAATTGTAAAAAAATTACTGTGAAAACAGAAAAAAATCGTTAAAATAGAAAGGCGACTGCAAAAACAGAGGGGCAATTGCAAAAAAGAAAGGAAGAAAAATGGGAGACGCTACAAATAAAGACGTGGACTTCTTGGAGAAGCTGGGGCTTTCCAAAGAAGATGTTGACCTTTTGGAACATAAATTAAAAGAGCGGGAGGAAAGAAGGAAGGAAGCGGAAAAAAAGGAAAAGCCCATCACGGTGCTATTTCCCAAGGTGGTTTTGGCTTCCGCATCTCCAAGAAGACAGGAGCTGATTCAGCTTCTGGGACTTAAGGCGGAGATTCATCCCAGCGGAATAGCGGAGGATGTAACGGAGGCGGATCCCAGTCTTTTGGTGCAGAAGCTGGCCTTTCAGAAGGCGGAGGACGTGGCAAAGCAGTATCCGAAGGACTATCTTGTGATTGGGGCGGACACAGTGGTATTTTTCGAGGATCGGATTTTGGGAAAACCGAAAAGTGAGGAGGATGCCTACAGGATGCTTTCCGCCCTTTCCGGAAGAGCCCATCAGGTCTATACCGGGGTCAGCCTTCATTTTCAGGGGAAGAAAATGGGCTTTTACGAAAAGACCGAGGTGCAGTTTGCAAGACTTACGGAGCGGGAAATTTGGGATTATATCGAAAGCAAAGAGCCTATGGATAAGGCGGGAGCTTACGGGATTCAGGGGCGTTTTGCCCCCTTTGTAAAGGGCATTACAGGGGACTATTACAATGTGATGGGCCTGCCCCTTGCCAGACTCTATCAGGCTCTAAAGTTTTTAGGAGCCGAAGGAGAGGCATTGTAAGGAAAAATTTTGCTGTAGCTTCTGTGTGGAGCTTCTGTGTGTGGGAGTTGCCCCCTCTTACTTATCGCTTTTGTGAACAGGGGCATGGTCCTTGCCTGGTGTGGCATGGAAAATTGTTTTGAAAAAATGTGATTTTTCCGGAAGTTATGGAGAAGGCTTCTAAGAAAATAGAAAAGAAATGTTATAGCAGTAGAAAGGAATTTAGAAAATGAGTAGTGAAAAGCAAAAACGAAGTAAGTTCAGCTCCCGCCTGGGCTTTGTCTTATCCGCCGCAGGCTCTGCGGTGGGCTTGGGAAATATTTGGAGATTCCCTTATTTGGCGGCGAAATACGGAGGGGGAATCTTCCTTTTGGTTTACCTTCTTCTGATGCTTACCTTTGGTTACACCATGATAATTGCGGAAAGTGCCATCGGAAGAATGACCAGAAAGAGCCCCGTGGGAGCCTATGCCCACTTTGGAAAGGACTGGATGTTCAAGGCGGGAGGCTGGATTAATGCCATTATCCCCATCCTGATTGTACCCTATTATTCCGTCATCGGCGGTTGGGTATGCAAATATCTCTTCGGCTATATCCAGGGAGAAACGGAAGCCATGGCCACGGCCGAGTACTTTACGGAATTTATCGGAAATGGGGTAAAGACGGAGTTTTGGTTTTTGATTTTTACCTTGCTGGTACTTTGGGTTATCTTTATGGGTGTGGAAAATGGCATCGAAAAGGTGTCCACCTTTATGATGCCGATTCTGGTGATTCTGGCAATTCTGCTTTCTATTTATGCCATCACCAGAAAGGGCGCATTTGCCGGAGTAAAATACTTCTTAGTTCCCAATATCAAGAACTTTTCCTGGATGACGGTGGTTTCCGCCATGGGACAGATGTTCTACTCTCTCTCCATTGCCATGGGAATCCTGATTACCTTCGGCTCCTATATGAAATCCGACTTGTCTATTGAAGAATCCACCAGCCATGTGGAGGTTTTTGACACGGCCATTGCGGTTTTGGCAGGACTGATGATTATTCCCGCGGTTTTCGCCTTTTCCAATGGAGACCCCTCCGTATTAAAGGCAGGCCCTTCTCTTATGTTTATTACTATGCCGAAAATCTTTGCCAGCATGGGCTTTGGTCGAGTAGTGGGGATTCTCTTTTTTGCCTTAGTTTTCTTTGCGGCACTGACTTCCGCTATCGCTTTGGCGGAAAGTGCGGTTTCCACCTTCCAGGATGAACTGAAGTGGAGTAGAAGAAGATCCACAGTGGTTTTACTGCTGATTATGGTGGCTTTAGGAACCCTCAGTGCTTTAAGCTATGGGCCTTTATCTTTTGTAACCATTTTGAAAAATATGCCCTTCCTGGATTTCTTTGACTTCCTGACCAACTCCGTGATGATGCCCATTGCGGCTATGGCTACCTGCCTTTTGGTGGTCAGAGTAATCGGTGTAGAGGGGATTGCGGCGGAAGTTATGCGAAAGGATGCTCCCTTTAAAAGAAAGGCGGTATTTAATTTCATGATCAAATACCTTTGCCCCTTCTTTGTGGCGATTATCCTGTTCAGTTCCGTAGCCGGTGTACTGGGATGGATTAAGTTCTAAAAGCGTAAAAAAATATTCCTTGCAAAGTTTTAGGCAGAGGAGTATTCTTAGTATCGTAAAAAAATGAATGTTCTTCAGGGCGGGGTGTAAGTCCCCACTGGCGGTAAAGTCCGCGACCTGCGAAAGCAGTTGAACCGGTGCAACTCCGGTACCAACAGTATAGTCTGGATGGAAGAAGACGAGCGTTGTGCTTTCTGCCCTGTACTTTTTGTACAGGGCTTTTTCTATTTTCAAAGGCGTTTTCAAGAGGATTCCTTTGAAAAATACAAAAAGAAGGAAAAATGCCCGGTCCTAAAGCCTTTCGAAAAGAACCACCGAAGAATGCGACTTGCAGAGAATGCAAAGAAAGAGAGGACAGCAATGAAAGCAGAAAGTCAGGGAAGAATGGTGAGCAGTGTGAAGAAGAGTAGTGTGGGATTTTTGGCAGTAACAGGAATATTATCCGCGATAGCGTATATTTTGATGTGGATTGAGTTTCCTATTCCATTTTTAATGCCTCCCTTTATCAAGTTTGATTTTTCAGATTTTCCTGCCTTAATTGCAGCCTTTGCCTTGGGACCTGTTTCCGGCATTTTGGTGGAGCTTATCAAAAATATTCTTCACAGCTTTAGCTCCGGATCCTTCGGCGTGGGAGAACTTTCCAACTTTATCCTTGGGGCAAGCTTTGCAGGTACCGCAGGATTTATTTATCAGAGAAATAAGACGAAGAAGGGTGCAATAATTGCCTCCGTTGTTGGTGCAGTGGTTATGGCGGCTATTTCCTACCCCTCCAACCTTTTGGTGGTTTATCCCTTCTACTACAACTTTATGCCGAAAGAGGTAGTGCTTTCTGCTTATGAGTTGATTCTTCCCTCCATCGGCAGCATTGAAAAGGCTTTGCTTATCTTTAACGTGCCCTTTACCTTTGTGAAAGGCATGATTGATGTAGTTCTTTGCCTTCTACTGTATAAAGGAGTATCTCCTTTCCTGCATAAGTTAAACGGAGAGGGATAATACACGTAGATAGTAGAGAATTGAATTAAGGTGATTATCTATGAGTGCAACAAGATACGATAGACTGGTACGGCGTGCAAAATTTTTAGTAAAAAATATTCATAAGGAATACTGTGCCGGTAAAGATATAGCGTATATAATGGTATTAAGTGGATTAGGAAGTTGGCGTGTAGCGGTCAATCCCGACGAGATACACAACTTTCATGCAGTTATAGATGCTATTCATCAGTATTATGCTGAAACAGGAGACCAAAGAGTGATTGATGGCTATCAGATGGGGATATTCACGCTAATTCGCGTTGCAGGAAATGTTAGGACATTGGATACCTTACTTAGTCTGCTATTTTATGAACTTAAGCAAGAACGTAAAGGGGGAGGCTAGCTTTACTATTGACATTGAAGACATTTTTCGAAAAACAAACAGTATGATTGCAGAAAGGTATGATTCTTATAAGAAAGAGAGTCCAAGATTTGAGAGTTGGTTTTCCCGACAGCAGACTTTTGCGATGGAACATTATGGCTTAGTTTTGCAAGGAAAGCCGGAGCAATCGAGCTAGGACAGTGTGTGTTTCTACTTTCTGTTAGATTTGCGGATTATTCAGAAAAAGAAGTATTAACTACAAGGTGATTATCTATGAGTGAAACAAGATACGATGAACTGGTACGCGAAGCAAAATTCGGTGTGAAATTAATTCACAAAGAATATTGCTCCGGAAAAGAGATAGCTTATGTAATTATTTTAACCGGCTTAGGAGATTATTTTGTCGGAATCAGTCCGGAAGAAGGCCACAATAATCAGGCAGTTATTGATGCTATTCACCAGTATTACGCAGAAACGGAAGATGCAAGGGTGATTGAAGGATATCAGGCCGGAATTTATGAGCTAATAGAAGTATCAGGACATATGAAAATGTTTAGTAATTTATTGAGGATTCTCTTCTATGAGCTTTATAAAGAACATAGAGGAGAGGCTAGTTTTACTCTGAATATGGAAGAGATTTTTAGACAGCTAAATAGTATGATTTTGGAAAGATATCATAATTTCGAGAAGGAAAATCCATTTTTTGAATCATGGTTTTCCAGATATCAACAATCTGCACTGGACGATTATGGTTTGGTTTTGCAAGGAAAGCCGGAATCTTAGAATTATAAACTCGGTCTTTCTTTCTTCTGTACTTCCTGAAGTCCTCTCCATTTCCCCCTTGCGTTCAAGGCAATATTTTGTACAATAAGAGGGAGACAGAGAGAGGTGTCGGATGAACAGAGAAGAATTTGATGACGAGTATTACCAGCAGAAAATGATGGAACACCGCATTCGGATGGAGAAGCGGAGAGAAAAAAGAAAGAAGGAGAAGCGCCTGCATATCCTGCTCTTTTTTCTTCTGCTTCTTTTGTTGTTCCTGTCTTTTATCGGGGTACGTTATGCCCTGCCCTATGTGCAACAGCAGGGAGGCATTTCCTTTGGGAAAAAGGTCTCTGAAAGTACGATTGCCAAGAATCGCCCGGTGGTAAAGCTGGGAGAAGGGGAAACGGAAGAAAAAGGGCGATGTAGTAGAGGCAAGTGAAGAGCCGGCTCTTTTCGGAAAAAGGATGAGGCTTTGAAGACGGCGGAGCTTCAGGCGAAGCAGTATGACTATGACAGCGCCATCGCCACCTTAAATGCCTTGAACCTGTCTTCCGATACGGAGATTTCCTCGAAGATTTCTCAGTATGAAGAGGAGAAGGGCAAGCTGGTTCCCGCCAATATGGATGATATCACCCACATTTTCTTCCATATCCTGATTGTGGATCCCTCCAGGGCTTTGACGGACACCCATCAGGGAAAGCAGTTCAATTCCGTAATGACCACCATTCCGGAGTTTGAGGAAATCATCAAGGAAATGTACGACCGGGGCTACGTGATGGTACATATGCATGATTTGGCGGAAATGCAGGAACAGCCGGACGGAACGAAGAAAATGGTGAAGAAGCAGATTATGCTTCCGGAAGGTAAGAAGCCCTTTGTGATGTCCCAGGACGATGTGAACTACTACGTTTACATGGAAGGTCACGGCTTTGCGGATAAGATGGTTTTGGATGAAAACGGAAAGCCTAAAAACCAGTATACCGATAAGGACGGAAATGTTACCATCGGGGACTATGACTTGGTGCCGATTTTGGATAAGTTCGTGGAGGAGCATCCGGATTTCGCCTACCATGGACATAAGGCGGTGATTGCCTTCACCGGTTATAACGGGGTTCTTGGTTATAGAACTGATGAAACCTTTGATCCCAATTCTCCGGCATTAGACCCGAAGAACAGGGCAAACCCCAATATTGGAGAGGATAAGGAAACCGTTAAGAAGATTACCAAGGCCATGAAAGAGGATGGCTATGAATTTGCCTCCCACTCCTGGGGACATATCAATTTCGGTACCAGAGATTTGGCTTCCATTTCCAAGGATACGGATCGTTGGGAGAGAAACGTGGAGCCCCTTCTGCCGGATCCCTGTGAGATTCTGCTTTACCCCTTTGGAGATGATATTGGGGACTGGCATCCCTATCAGAAGGGAAAGGAAGACGGAAAATATGATTTGCTGGAGGCGGCAGGCTTCCATTACTTCTGTAACGTAGATTCCGCAAAGGTTTGGATGCAGTACGGAGATGATTTTGTCCGGCAGGGAAGAAGAAATCTGGACGGTTATCGCCTGTATGAATCCTACAGCGGCGCGGCGGATAGACTTTCCGACTTGATTGACGTGAAGAAGGTCTTTGATACCAGAAGACCTACCCCTGTAACCTGGGAATAAAGAAGCATTTGGAGAGGAAGAAAATGAACCGGAAACTAGACACCGAAGAGGTACGACATTTATTTGAGGGAATGCAGCAGCTGGAAACCACGGAAGAGTATTTTCGCTTTTTCGAGGACCTCTGTACCATCAATGAGCTTCTAGCCATGGCCCAGCGCTATGAAGTGGCGAAGCTTTTGCAAGAGGGGAAGACCTATATCGACATTGCGAAGGCCACCGGAGCTTCCACGGCAACCATTTCCAGAGTCAACCGCTCTCTACATTATGGAGAAGACGGCTACGCAGTAGCCTTTGAGAGGATAGCCAAAAAGGAAGGGGAAAAATAAAAGGAACAGCTTTCAACAATTAAAAAGCTTCTCAATGATATAGTATGGAACCGGGGCACGTTCTCGCTAGCCTTGCCACGCAGCGGTTCTAAGCTTTCCAAAAACAAAAGCCAAGAACCGGCGGGCTCAGACTACCCCGTATTCCAAGGCTATATCGCTGAGAAGCTAGCCTTGTTTGATGATTACTGTTCCTTTTATTTCTTTTTCCTCTTCCTTTTCTTTTGGCTCTCCTCCATGCGGTCTACGATCTTCTCCATTAATTGTTTCTTGAGGTAGACGTCAAAGGCCAGGAGACTTAGGAAGGAAAAGCTTTGGAGCTGTTCCCTCTCCGATTCCTCCAAGTTGGCAAAGGCGGGATCCTGTTCCGAAAAAGAGCTGTTGGCGGTTTGAAACTTTTTCTCTAAATCCTCCACTAAGCTTTGCATTTCTCCATTGGCAAAGGAGAAGATTTCTTCGTAAATATCCGTGAGCCTGGGTTTACTGTGAAGAGAAAAATAATTTTCCGCTAAGGGATCCACCACGGTGCGGATGTCGGAAAGACTCAACATGCTCTTATAATAGTAGATTAAAAGCAGAATCAGCATGTGATTCTTGTTGTAGCGCTTTCCAACAGGAGGCGGCAGAATCTTATTTTTGGCATAATTATTAATCATGGTCTTGGTGAGAGCCTTGTCCTCCGGATGACGCTTCATAGAGGCCAGATGTTCCTCCATAAATCCGGTTACCTGATCCATGTATAGATCCAGGGAGGGCAGGCTACCCGCATGCACATGATGTAAACTTTTAAGATATTCAGTTAATTCATTTAAATATTGTTCGTCCATAAAAACAAGTATAGCATAGCGAAGTAGAATTACAAGAATTTAGCAGTGGCTATAAGGGGAAAATGGTACTATCCTTAAGCAAGGTAGCTTAAAGTACGAAGGAAAAAATAAGAGAGTATAGGGTATATATGACCTAAGGAAAAGAAAGGAAAGCCATGGAGCTGAAAAATATATTAAACAAAGAACAGTATGAGGCCGCCACCCATGGAGAGGGGCCTCTCTTGATTTTGGCGGGAGCAGGCTCGGGAAAAACCAGAGTGCTGACCCACAGAATCGCCTACCTGATTTTGGAAAAGGGGATTTCTCCCTATCAGATTCTGGCGATTACCTTCACCAATAAGGCAGCCCAGGAAATGCGGGACAGGGTCAATCAGCTTCTGCCGGAGCGGCAGGGAGAAATCTGGGTTTCCACCTTCCACAGCATGTGTCTTCGGATTTTACGAAGGGAAATCGGAATCTGGGCTATGATTCCGACTTTTCCATCTATGACACGGACGATCAGAAAACCGTGATGCGTCAGGTCTTTAAGGAATTGCAGATTGACAGCAAGATGCTGAAGGAAAGGTTGGTGCTTTCCGCCCTGTCCCAGGTGAAGAATCAGGGGCGCTCCGTATCCGACTATCTTTTGGAGGATCCGGAGGATTTTCTGGATGGGAAGATTCGTGCCTGCATTCGACTGTACGAAGAAAAGCTAAAACAAAACAATGCCTTGGACTTTGACGACCTGCTTTTACGCTGTAAGGAGCTTTTTGAGAAGTTTCCGGCAGTTTTAGAGAAGTATCAGGAGCGTTTTCGTTATATTTTGGTGGACGAGTATCAGGATACCAATGATGTGCAGTTCCATTTGGTTTATCTCCTTGCTAAGAAGTATCAAAATATCTGCGTGGTGGGAGACGACGACCAGAGTATTTACCGTTTCCGGGGTGCCAATGTGGAAAATATCCTCTCCTTTGAATCTCATTTTCCAAACTGTAAGGTGGTGAAACTGGAACAAAACTACCGCTCCACCGCTCCTATTCTGGACTTGGCTAATGTGGTCATTGCGGAAAATCAGCACAGAAAGCAAAAGAAGCTTTGGACTGCGGAGAAGGAGGGCTTGAAGGTCAGCTTTCAGGAATATGAAAGTGCCAAGGAAGAGGCGGCGGCTGTTATCCGAGGCATTCGGGATGCAGGCTGGAGCTATAAGGACCAGGCGGTGCTGTACCGCACCAACGCCCAGTCCCGTTTACTGGAGGAGCAGTGTATTCATTGGAATATTCCCTACCAGATTGTGGGGGGCGTGAACTTCTACCAAAGAAAGGAAATCAAGGATATCCTTTCCTATATGAAGATTTTGGTGAATAAAAAGGACGATGTGGCTCTTCGGAGAATCATTAATGTGCCAAAGAGGGGCATTGGCGAGGCTAGCCTTTTAAAATTGCAGCAGTATGGAGAAAGCCTTGGAGGCTTTTCTTTGGTGGAATCCCTTCCCTTTGCCAAGGCGGCGGGACTATCCGGAAAAGCCTTAAGCATGGTGGGAAGCTTCCGGGAAATGCTGGAGGGTTGGAAGGATGTGGAATTAAGCGCCCTTATTGACCGCATTTTACAGGATACGGAATATGAAAAGGATCTTCAGGCAGAGGGTGCCATAGAGGCGGAAAGCCGTATGGAAAACATTCAGGAGTTACAGGGAAAGCTCCAGTCCTATATCGAGGAAAATGGAGAGGAGGGCAGTCTTTCCGCCTTTTTGGAAGAGGTGTCTCTCCTTTCCGACTTGGATAGAAGTGACTTAACGGAAGACAAAATTACCCTGATGACCTTACATGGAGCCAAAGGTCTGGAGTTTCCGGTGGTCTATCTGGTAGGCTTAAATGAAGGCCTCTTCCCCAGTGCCCAGTCCATGTTTACTCCCGAGGAACGGGAGGAAGAGCGAAGACTCTTTTATGTGGGCATTACCAGGGCGGAAAAGGAACTGTATTTAACCGCAGGAAGAGACCGGGTGGTCCATGGGCAGTATCAGTCCATGCTGGTGAGCAGCTTTGTGGATGATGTGCCGGAAGAGCATTTGGAGAAGAAGTACCTCTATCGGAAAAAGTCCAGTGAAGAAGATATTTTCATGGAAAAAACAGGCCGTTCCGGCTATAGCTCTTACTTACAGCAGGCGAATCAGTCTATCAAGGCATATATGGGCCAGTCAGATTCCTACGGCTCCTCCGGTTCCTATGGTACTTCCGGTTCCTACGGCTCTACCGGTGCCTATGGTTCATCAGGGCGTTCATTCTCTACTCTATATGGCAGTGCCGGATATTCTTCTTCCAAAAAGCCTTTGGATCTTCAAGCCTATCAGCAGGCCGGCATTATCCAAAAGGGCATTTCCGGCATGAGCTCCGGAAGCCTGGATTATCAGGTAGGAGACCGGGTCAGCCATATGAAATTTGGAGAAGGCGAAGTTTTGGCCATAGAAGAGGATAAGAAGGACAAGCTGGTGACGGTGCTTTTTGACACCGCAGGACAAAAGAAGATGCTGGCAGGCTTTGCCAAGCTGAAAAAACTGTAGTTTGAAAAAAGGACTGTAAAAAAATCAAAGAAGTCTTCTATGCAATATAGGTCTGAAACGGACATGCTCTAGCTAGCTTAATCCTGTGTATTGAAGTACGGTATTTGTTATAAGATACGCTCTAATGCAGTATAGGTCTATAATCGGGGCACGCTCCCGCTAACTTCGCCTTCGTAGCAGTACTAACTTCAAGCTTCGCTTTGCTCGCTTTCAGTAAGTACTGACGGGCTCAGATTACCCCTATTATAGACCTATACTGCATTATTCGCTTCATTTAATGATTTTTACAGTTCTTCACTTCGCCGGATTTCGCGAGTACCGGTGGGCTCAGACTACCCCTATTTCAGACATATATTGCCGAAAACTTCTTTATTAGTTTGATTTTTGCGCAGTCCCTTTTTTGTTGTATAAAAACTTAGCGTTTTACGCAAGGATATAAACCATATCCTCCCAGCTTTCTCCACCCCAAGTAGAGGGAGATTTACCTAAATGCTCATAGCCAAAACCGCTGTAAAAAGGAACAAAATGGGTATGGCAGGTGAGAAAAATCTTCTCAGTACCCCGCTCTTCCTCCATGTCAATATAGCGGTTCATAATCTGGCTGGCGAGCCCTTTTCCTTGATATTCCGGTCGAACCTCCAGACCTAAAAGAAAGCAATGCTTTGCTCCTTTTTCCTGTAAGGAGGCATTTCGGAAGAATTCATCCAAAAAGACTTCAGAACCGGAGTGAATACCGCTCATATAACCGGCAATCTTTTTATTCACTTGATCAAAGGCAATCAAAAAAATCTTCCGGTATTTTTCTCAACACGGTCTTTAACCTCTTCATAGCTACAGGCTTCATTTTTCCGGAAAAACATATCTTTTCTATCGCTGCTAATTCTCGGATATCCTCTTCAGTAGCCGCCCTGAAAAAGATACCGCTCCTGATTATACATAAGACTCCTTTCGAAAAATGATAAATTTTTATTATTTTTATATCATAGCAGAGATTCATAGGAAAGGCAAATAAGATAATAGGACTTATAAAAAAAATGAAACATTACTATTGAAAAAAATTATATTTTATTCATTAAGCTTATAATAATATTTATGCAAAATAACAAAGGAGTGAATCAAATGGAGACGAGGTTTGGAAAACTTATGGGAGGCTACTGTTTCTTTGCACATTACTATGCTTATGGGGAGTAGCATAGCTTATGCGGAGGAAAAAGTGCAAAGCGGTTTTATTCTGGAGGATGAAGAAGGAAATCCTGTTACGGATGATCTTTCTTTTATCTTAGAGGATAGCAAAGGTGGTGCAGAGGAGCATCAATCGACGTTTGGATACTTGGTGGTGGAGATTGACCTGAATAAAGTCTATACCCTGTATCTTAAAGATAACAAGGAATATAGTTTACCCCCTATAAAATTTGTGAGTCAGGGAGAAGATCCTATTGACCCGGAAACAGGTAAGAGTATAGAAAAGCTAAGCTTAAGAACAAGAACGGCAACGGAAGAGCTGCCGGATAAAAGGCCGGAAGAAAAAGTGTCGGAAGGGGAAGGATTGGATAGTATCATCATTCACACCTTTAAGGATGATGAGCTTTTAGCAAATTCTCCCTTTAGACTTTTCCGATTTGAGGGTCATATTCCTACAGTAGTTTTTGGCGGAACGACAGATGAACAGGGAGAATACAGTTTTCGTAATTTCCGAGCAAATAGCGAGTATATCATCATGATGGAAAATCCTAAGTTGAAGTTTGATAAAGATAGTGTAAGTTTTCACACCGATGAGGCCGGGAAAGTAGTGACAATCAATGGAAAAGCTGTTCAGTCCTTAAAGGATGGAGAGATTGCTTTTAGAGGCTATGAAAAGCATTCCGATAAACTAGTTACAACAGAAGTGGAATTTTATGTTGTGGATGCAAAAACGCAGACTCCTGTACAGGATGTGGAATTAACAGCTAATACTCTGGTGCCCAGATTAAGCTCTTATCAGAATGCAAAGTCTGATAAAACCGGTAGAGTTGTATTTCATCTGGAAGGACAGGAAGGCGGCAAAATCTATTCGGTTTGCGTTTCCAAAAATGCACAGTTTATGTGGAAGTTTGAGCCGGAGCAAATCACCATTCATGTGAATGAAAAGGGAGAATTTTTTACAGAGGGAGAGGTTTATCCGCTTTTTCTGGTGACAAAAGAAGACAGAAGCTATTTAAGAGCCGAGTTGGAAGGGAAAATAGCTGAAGCAAAAAAATACCTGTCAGAAAAATACATTTTTCAAAGAAGATTCCCGGAAAAAATTGGAGCAGGCAGTAGCCGCTGCCCAAGAAGAGCTGGACAAACCGGAAACGATTCCTTTTTATGTGGAAGGCTTTATCCATTCTATCGAAGAGGCTAAAGCAGACTTAGAAAAGTACGTAGTAAAGGAAGAAGATAAGCAAGAGGATAAGAAGCAAGAAGAGAAGAAGGAAGAACAAGAAGAGAAGAAAACAGGAAAAAAAGAGGAAGAAAAGAAGACAGAAGTAAAGCCCGAGAAGCAGGAAGTGAAGCCTGCCGGGGCTAGAAGGTCAGAACGTAGATCTTACAGATATTCTTATACCACCGTGCAGACTCAGAATCCGACACAAAAGGCTTTTTGGTAAATCCGGGAGAATGGTTAATGGATAGCAAGGGCTGGTGGTTCAAAAAGAGCTGACGGAAGCTACCCTAAGGCAGAGTGGCTAGAAAACAGGGGAAAATGGTATTTCTTTGATCAGGAAGGCTATATGAAGAAGGGATGGGTTTTGTGGAAGGAGAAGTGGTATTATCTTTCCGAAAACGGAGATATGCTGGTGGATACCATGACTCGGACGGCTTTTAAAGTAGATAAGGACAGGGTGTATTTGACGTAAGACCTAGTGCTTATTTCATAAAGACCTTGTAAAATTATGATATTTATAACGATATAAGCCTATTACAGGCGAATACTTTGGGAAGTACGAAACAATCTACTACGGTATTTTTTTGTACTTCCCTTTTTCATATTGATTATTTACTATAGGATTAGAATTATTTTTCCAGGAAGGAGGACAATCCCATGGAAGGACAATCCATCATGCAAATATTTCAGGGGGGCTCCTCTGTGTCCGGGGTGATTATCCCCATAGCTTTAATGCTATTTTCCGGCTTTGCCTTAACAAGAGTCACCAAGCGCCTGAAGCTTCCCAATGTAACCGCCTACATTTTGGCGGGAATCCTGATTGGACCCTATTGCTTGAATCTGGTGAATCCGGACATTATTGAAGGCACAAGCTTTATTGCGGATATTGCCCTTGCCTTTATTGCCTTTGGTACCGGAGAATTTTTTACCTTTTCTACGCTAAAGCAGAATGGGATTAAGGTTTGTATTATTACGCTATTTGAAGCGACTCTGGCTTCTTTCTTCGTTTTTGTGCTTTGTCTTTTTATTTTGAAATTGAATTTAAGTCTGTCTTTGGTTTTGGGAGCCTTGGCGGCCACCACAGCCTCAGCCTCCACAATTATGACCATAAGGCAGTTCAATGCTAAGGGGGACTTTGTGAACACCCTTTTGCAGGTGGTGGCATTGGACAATGTCTTTGGTCTTGTGGCCTACAGTATGGCCATTTCCGTGGCGGTGGCGCTGCAATCCGGCTCCTTTAAGCTGAGCAGTATTCTTATGCCCATTGCTTTAAATCTGGCGGTACTTCTTCTGGGAGGACTTTTTGGGCTTTTTAAAACTTTTGATGCCGAAGCAGCGTTCTACGGACAACCGTTTGATTATCACTATTGCCGTACTGTTCAGCTTTTGCGGTATCTGCGCCCTTTTGGATGTTTCTCCTCTTCTGGGCTGTATGTCCATGGGTATGATTTACATCAATATCACGGAAGACGACAAGATTTTCAAGCAATTAAATTACTTCAATCCTCCTATTTTACTTCTGTTTTTCGTGCGCTCCGGCATGAACTTTAAGCTGGATGTGCTCTTACATTCTGAGGGAATAGGGGAAAATGTTCCTTTGCTCTTGGTGGGAATCAGTTATTTCTTGGTACGCATTTTGGGAAAATACCTAGGAGCTATTCTGGGGCCAACTTTGGTAGGAGAAAAGAAGGAAGTTCGGAAATATTTAGGACTTGCCCTGGTGCCTCAGGCAGGGGTGGCCATCGGCCTTTCCGCCTTGGGGGCGAGAATCCTGGGAGGAGAGTTGGGAAGAGCCTTGGAAACGGTAATTCTTGCTTCCAGCATTCTCTATGAACTTGTAGGCCCCGGTTGTGCTAAGCTGGCCTTGTATCTTTCCCATTCCTATGCGGTAAGTCTGGAGGATTTAACGGAATCCGTCACCATAGAATCGGAGAAGAAGAAAAATGAGGTGGAGCTTTTGATTGAGCGAATCCAGGCCATTCAGAAGGAACTTCCTTCTCATGCTAAGAGACTGGCGGAAGAGGAAGAAGCCTTTACCGAGGCGGCGGAGGAGCAGTATTAGCTTGAAGCTTCTTAAAGAGGGTTTTGATAAGATAAAATGGATGAGTTTTACGCGCATTGATTACAGAGTATTTCAATAGAACAGGAGGAAAAAGCCATGTCAGAATGGATACTACAGGAAGCTTTTTCAAAGTCTTAGGATAGAGCATAATATCAGCCTTTCTTCCGCCTTGCTTAGAATCTTACTTGCGGTTCTTCTGGCTTCCATTATTGGCTGTGAGCGAGCCAACAAAAGGCATTCCGCAGGTCTTCGTACCTTTATTTTGGCCTCTTTATCCAGCTGTTTGGCCATGATTTTTGGATCTGTTATTTATGAACGAGGGAAATCTTCGTTTTCCTATGCTTTCCGCCTTTGCCATGATCAGTATTGCAAGCATCAGCCGAAAGGCAATTCTTTACAGCTCCCTGAAATCAGGTGAAGGGATTAACCACTGCCATTGCCCCTTTGGTCCTGTATTCTCATCGGCCTCAGTGCAGGAGCAGGGACTATACTCGATCAGTGTAGTAGCCTGCTTTATGCTTTATTGGATTCTGTCTTCTTTACCGGGCTTGGAAATGTATCTGAAAAATCGCTCTAACCACTTTGAAATTCATTTGGAGTTAAAGAGCAGGCAGTATTTACAGGACTTTGTAACGACTATCCGAAGACTGGGACTCCCGGATTGATGATATTGAATTAAATACCGCCTACCATGGTTCCGGCCTTAGCGTGTATTCCGTAACCTTTACTATAGACAGCAAGGAGCTGAAGAAGTTCAAAACTCACAAGGAGATTATCGAAGCCCTGTCCACTATTGACTACATTTATCATATTGAGGAAATGCGGTAGAACGTTGTAATCAATTCTTTATTTTACCTTTTTATATAGTTGCTTTATTCCTATTTTTTTGCTGTTTTGCTTTTTATTCTGTTGTTTTACTCTTAGACTTTACATCTTAGAACAGATATGATAATTTTTATTCGGAAAAACCGAATCGGAGGTGACCGAATAAAATGAAATTTATCGGAAGAGAGGAAGAAGTACGGAAAATCAAAGGCTTGTATCAGTCTCCCGGCATGGAAGTGCTTCTATTATACGGAAGAAGGCGTATTGGAAAAAGTGAGCTGATGAAATATTCCATGCAGTTCTTCGAGGGGAAGAGGATTTATTACGAGTGCAAACAGACTTCTGAAATGAACAATGTGGAAAGTCTGGCGACTTTACTTTCGGAAGAGTTTGGCTACCCGAAGATTTCCTTTTCCGGTCTGGAGGAAGTGCTGGATTTTCTTTTTAAAAAGGCGACGGAGGAGAATATTCTCTTGATTTTGGATGAATATTCTTATCTTAGTGATGTGCTGAAGGGCATGGACAGTGTTTTGCAGGCACTGATTGATAAATATCGAAACCGGAGTAAATTGAAATTGGCCTTGTGCGGTTCCTTTGTGGATACCATGCAGAAACTGATAGAAAAAGAGAATCCCTTATTTGGCCGTTTTGATTTGGTTTTAAAGCTGAAGCCCATGGATTACTATGATTCGGCACAGTTTTATTCCCATTTTTCCGACGAGGATAAGGTGAGGCTTTATAGTGTTTTTGGCGAATTCCCTATTATAATCGTTTGATTCGGGAAGACAGGTCGGTAAAGGAAAATATTATAGAGCTGATTGCATCCCCGGTGCAAGGCTGGAAAATGAGGTACTCATGTACCTTAAGTCGGAAATTGCGAAAATTGTGAATGCCAATGAAGTCTTTTGAGGCTATGGCAAAGGATTTTTCCCGCTTTAACGATATCCTGTCTCAGTCCCATGTTTCCAGTGGCCCCAGCCTAGTGGATGTGTTGGACAAAGCTGATTCGTATGGAGTTGGTGGAGAAGGCAGCGCCCATTAATGATGAAAATAACCGAAAGAAGTCCGGATATTATATCAGTGACCCCATGTCCTTGTTTTTATTATCGATATATTTTTCCGCTACAGCTCCCAGCTAAACGTGATGAATTCGGATATATTCTATCAGCGATATATTCAGGAGGACTTTGAAAATGCCTATGTGCCGAAGCGTTTTTGAGACAATAGGAAAACAATATTTGATTCGGCAGAATCGGGCAGGACTTATGGAGGAGCCCTTTGAGAAAATAGGCAGGTACTACTACGACATTCCGAAAGAAAGGCGAAACGGAGAGTTCGACATTGTCACCTACGATCCCAAGGGCTATATTTTTTATGAAGTAAAGTTTCAAGATAAGCCTCTTAGCAAGGCGGAAATAGAAAAGGAGATAGCTCAGGTAAAGGAATGCGGCCTGCAATGCTATCGTTACGGCTTCCTTTCCAAAAAGCGGATTTGAAGCAATTTCTCGGGATGATTTGCTTTTGATTTCCTTAGAAAGTCTGTATGTATAGTTTTCTATGGCAAGTTTTAAGATAAAAAATATTTTCTTCTCATCAGAGAAAATCACTTCGGAGGCTTTTTTAGCCTCCTTTTTTACGCTATACTAGGACAGTTCAAAGAAATGAAGGGAGAACTATGGAAAAAAGTCTGAAAGACCAAGTATATGAATCTATTCTGGAGGATATCTTCCAGGGAAATGTTTCTCCGGGAGATATTTTGAATGAGAAGGCCTTACTGGAAAAATACCATTGTAGCAAGTCTCCGGTTCGAGAGGCGCTGATGGCACTTTGTGCGGACGGCATTTTAAAAAATATCCCCCGCTACGGCTATGAGGTGGTGCGCCTCAGTAAGGAAGATATCTACGATATGCTGGCTTTCCGTTTTGTCTTGGAGCGGGGAGTGCTTTTGGAGTGCGGAGCGGAGCTTAGGGAGGAAGATTTTCGGGACTTGGAGCAGATCAACAGTCAGTGCAGTGAAAATAATACGGACGCCATGACTCACTGGAAGCACAACATGGAATTTCACCTTCGTTTGATTGCCTGTGCCCACAATGACTATATTACGGAGCAGCTGGAAAAATGCATGACCAGACTGAAGCGAGCCTACTCCCAGTACTATTGGAAGAAGGACAAGGAAATTCTTTTTTCCATGGATACAGAGCACCATGTGGACATTGTGTCTGCCTTGAGAAATAAGGATGTGGAGAAGGCCATTCGCTATTTGGAGGAGGATATTCAGGATTTCGGAGAGTACTCCGCCTATCGTTTAAAGCTTCATTTTTCTTAAGTCGATATCGGAAAGAAATTTGCGGTTTCTATAACGAAAAGGAGATATATTGTGAAGAAATTCATTTAAAAAAATTCATTTAAAACATTCACTAAGCAAATTTTAGAAAAGGAACTTATGGAAAAAAAGAGGGCATGTGGAAACAGGTTTTTGGGACTTTGACATTTTGCAATCGCCATAAGTTCCTCTTTTTGTCTACCGCCATTTTTTTGCAGATTGCGACCTTTGTAGGGAAGGAGCTTTTGCAAATGCTTTTTCCGTCTGGCTTTGGTGCTGGTGGACTTGCCCAAGTGGATCAGTACAATATTCGCTATTTCTTTACCAGCCCCAGAAGCCTCTTCATGGTTTTGCTTTTTGCTTTTCTTCTGGCCTTCTTTTTTTATATGGAGGTCTTCACCCTGGTACAGGTGATTTTGGCGGCCAAGGAAGGGGTTAGGATTTCTTATCGAAAAATTCTTCGCACCTCTCTAATCCGACTGCGGGATTTCAGCTATGGTAATGTACTGCTGTTCCTTCTGTATATTCTCTGCACCGTGCCGGTGGCGGGCTTTATTCTAAGCTCTTCCCTGACAGATTCCTTCCACATTCCGGATTTTATAACGGAAGAAGTGGGCAAAACTGTGGGAGGGCATATTGCTCTTTTTCTTCTGTTTTTCTTTTTCATGTACTTAAATATGCGTCTGGTTTATACTGTGCCTTTAATGGGCTTAAAGGCGCAGAAGTTTAACAAATCTGTGCGGGAAAGCTTTTGCCTATACGAAAAAAAGGCGGAATCAAATTGTTTCTGACTCTTTTTATATGAGTTTTTTTGTTGAGTTTGTTGGCCGCTCTTTTACTCTATCTGGCGGCCTTTCTCTTTACCCGCCTGGATCCAAAGGGAGAATTGGGAATCTTTCATTTTCTTTTCTTCCTGCTCTTTCGTTTTACCCGATTTTTCTTTGGAATTTTGTCAAAAATCGGCTTTCTTTCCCTCTTGGTAAATACTCTTCCGGTGGAAGGCTCCGAGGGGGAAAATGCTTTTCTTGCCGAGGAACAAAAGTATAGCAAAACCACCGTTTTCCTCCTACTGGCTTTATTTGTTTTTCACAGCACCATAGCGCTTATGGATTATATGGGACGGGAGGTTAATACGGATGCGAAAATCATTGCCCATAGAGGGCTGGTTTCTACCGGAGTAGAAAATACTATAGAGTCTTTAGAGGGGGCAAAGGCAGCAGGGGGTGATATGGTGGAGTTGGATATTCAGCTGACCAAGGATCGGGAATTTGTGGTAATGCATGATGTGGATCTTTCCCGACTTACCGGAATAGAAAAAAAGGTCTACGACTGTACCCTTTCGGAGCTCACCGCTATGACGGTGCATCAGGGGGAGTTTAGCGGAAAAATTCCAAGCCTTCGGGAATTTGTACAGCGGGCAAAGGCGCTGAATATGCCCCTTCTGATAGAGATTAAGCCTCATGGGAAGGAACCGGAGAATTTTTCGGAAATTCTTCTGGAGAAGCTGGAAGAATACGGGGTTGAGAAGACGAACCCCCTGATGTCTTTAGACATTTCCCTGATGGAGGGGATAGAAGAGACTGCTCCGGAATGGAAGACCGGGGTGGTGATTCCGGTGCACTCGGAGATTTTGCCACGGAAAATGTGGACTTTTATGCGATTGAAGATTCCTCCTATAACGGCTACCTGATGGGAGAGGTGCAGGATATGGGAAAGGAAATTTATGTTTGGACCATCAATGAAGAAGACAAAATCATCAAATACCTGCAAAGTCCGGTGGACGGCATGATTACGGACGATCCTGAGGATGTGTTTAAGCTTCGAAAGGATATGCTGGAGGATAGAAGCTATTACGGTATGTATGAGCGCATGGCGGGGTAGGGGGCGCTGATGCAGTATAGGCATGAAATCGAGCACGCTTCCGCTATGCTTGCCCTTGCAAAGTGAAGGACTGTACTCAATATGAGAAAGCGCTTTGATGAAGTATAGGTCTGTAATCGGGGCACGCTCCCGCTAACCTCGCCATGACTGAGCAGTGGTTTTTGTTAACCACTGCTCACTTTGCTTTGCAAAGCAACTTCTAAAAGAAGTTGGTCTACGTACAGGGGGTACTTTTCCGAAGAAAAGTACCCCCTTAGCAGTACTAACTTCAAGCGTCGCCTTGGCTCGCTTTCAGTAAGTACTGACGGGCTCAGATTGCCCCCTATTACAGACCTATACTTCATCATTCGCTTTGGTTATTAGATTTCTACAGTCCTTCGCTTCGCAGGGGCTCTGTAGGTACCGGTGGGCTCAGATTGCTCTCTTTCATGCCCATACTGCATCATTCGCTTCAGCTATTTTATTTCTACAGTCCTTCGCTTTGCAGGGGCTCCATAGGTTCCGGCGAGCTCAGATTGCTCTCTTTCATGCCTATACTGCATCATTCGCTTCAGCTATTTGATTTCTATAGTCCTTCGCTTTGCAGGGGCTCTGTAAGTACCGGCGGGCTTAGATTGCCCCTATTACAGGCCTATGTTGCATCAGAGCGACTTTCTCATATTGAATATGGTTCTCACTGGTGATGTTTGTGAGGGCTTA